>JAEEGK010014513.1_pt1 | contig 17598 bp, 3 predicted proteins | sample 8958771 | NCBI WGS metagenome assembly JAEEGK01 (sample SAMN16246547, study PRJNA631951) | gut metagenome | biome: gut microbiome; feature: rumen; material: SC-attached | host: Bos | place: Iran: Karaj | collected 2018-10
TGGACCTATCTTTTAGATGAACGTAGTACTGAATCAGGCATCCGATTCGTTTTGGGTAATGTGAATGGTGTGGATGGCCTCATCTTGTTGCCCGACAATTGGAATGCCTCTACCTACACGTTGAACAAAACAAATAATGATTATGGAGGTTTCAATGCTAACACCATAAGTGCAGCGGATTGGACTACGATTCTTGAAGCCAATGGAGCTGTCTTCTTGCCCAAAACAGTTGGCCGCGAAGGGACTTCAATAACCACTGACTGTAATTACTGGTCATCCACTCATAGTGATATTAACAATGCGTACTGTGTTTATTTTGGCAATATTTATGTCGGTTTTAGTAATTCTACGAATGATCGAAGTACTGGAAATGTTGTGCGCTTGGTGAACCCTGTAAACTATTAATTTCCCAATAAGTAAATGAACAAATTTAGTTTACATAATAGACGCGAGAATTTGGCCGTCAGCCGTCAGCCATCAGCAGTCAGCCTTGGTGCTACCGAGCTGATAGCTGACGTCTGATAGCTTACAGCCAAGAATACTATACATTATTTTTGAACAGTTACTTATAATAAAAGCGAACAAATTGAGTCAACGATAATAAAACATAAACAATGAAAACAAAGTTATTTACAATTGCAATGATGGTCGCACTTTTATTGGCGGCCATAACAAGAGGCCAAGCTCAGGAATATGACGGCCCTTGTCTGCCCCCGACGCACGGATTGGATGATCACCAAAGCGCTTTTTGTGGTTTAATGCAGACGATAGCATTGTCGGCAGGCTGGAACTGGTTCAGCACCTACATTGACATGAGCGAAGTCAACGGACTTGAGATGCTGAAAGATGCCCTTGGTGACTATGGTGTGACGATTGCCACATTTAATGACCAAGCCGAGTATATCGGTGACGGTTTGTGGCTCGGCTTAGAGGATTACCAGTTGACGAACAATGAGATGATCATGATTGAAGTCAACGCCGATTGCACGATTACCCTGGAAGGCATGGTTGTCAATCCTGAAGACATAGTAATCACCATCAACCCGGGATGGAACTGGATTGGATTCCCCATGGCCAGCGAGATGACCATTGAGGATGCCTTGGGTGATTTCGAGCCCGAGTTTGGAGACGGTATCGCGAGCTTTGGTGGTCTTACCGAATACCTGGGAGTGTGGGACGGCGATTTTGCCACCCTGGTTCCTGGACAAGGCTACATGTACTATTCAGAAAGAGATTATACCACGACCTTTGTCTTCCAGGCAGGAGGGTCAAAAGCCAGAGTTAAAGCTGTTTCTCCAAACAAAACTAAAAGCCCTAGACTTGGATTAGACGACAAGCAATAATCCTAGTGCTTGACTGAACATGAAACGGCCGCACTCGTTTGAGGGTGGCCGTTTTTTGTGTTTGTCAGATTCAAAAAAAATGTTTTCAAAACGTTTTGTGCAAAAGAAAAACCCCTAACTTTGTCCGTAAACAAACACAAACAATATGAAAAAAAGAATCCTTACCCTAATGTTGCTCCTGCTGACGGCCACATTTGTCGCAGAAGCTAACCCTGTTGATATGAGAACCGCCCGAGAGGTGGCAGTAAAATTCATGAACGCCAATTCGGAAGTGCCATTGCGTGGCACCTATGATTTGCGGCTGGTGAAGACCTATAACATCAGTCGTGGCGATGCAGCCTTTTACGTCTTCAACACACCCAACGGTTTTGTTATGGTCTCAGCTGACGACTGTGCTACACCAATCCTAGGTTATTCCAAAGAAGGCCAGTTTGATGTGGACAACATTCCGATTCAGTTGCAACACTATCTGCAAGATTTTGTGGAGCAGATAGCATACGGAATAGAGAACCATTTGGAAGCCGATGCAAGCAGAGCACGGCAATGGGAACTGGTGCGCACCATAGGGCGTTTGACCAACAACCGCGCCAACGATGCCGTGGAGCCGCTGGTTACTTCGTTGTGGCATCAGAACTCCCCTTATAGCATGTATACACCAAACAATTGCGTGGCAGGTTGCGTTGCCATTGCCATGGCTCAAGTGATGAATTATTGGGAATGGCCTGTGCAAGGGACGGGTGAGCACTCCTACGTATGGAATGGCCAGACCTTAAGTGCCAATTTTGGAGAGACCATCTACGATTGGGACAACATACTCGACAGTTACGGTAGCCAAGCCACTCAGGAGCAAAGAGAGGCTGTGGGCACGCTGGTGTATCATTGTGGCGTGTCTGTTGATATGTATTATGGTTCTGCTATTTCGATTGCTATGTTACGTACCAGTTCCTTAATCAATTATTTCAACTATTCCGATGAGATGAGTTTTGAATCTCGTGACAATTATTCCGAGGCCTCTTGGAAGGCAAAGCTTAAAGACTGCCTCAGTTTGGGCAGACCTTTATATTATGATGGGTATAGAGATGAATCGTATCGAGACGGCCATGCCTTCGTTTGTGATGGATATGACAGTAATGATTTGTTCCACCTCAATTGGGGATGGGGTGGTGGAGGCAGTTATTATGCCTTAGAGGCCATTTCTTATAATTGTCATCAAGCTGCTGTGTTTAATATGCATCCACCTTACGATGAACCATCGGAGTACGAAATCAATGTTTCGGTGTTGAACAATGAAGGCGGTACAGCTTCGGGAGGGGGTACTTTTATCCATGGCGATACCGTAACACTCTCGGCTGTTGCCGATGAAGGTTATTGCTTCCAATATTGGGTAGAAAATGGCGGCATGGCCTCCACTGACCCCAATTACTCTTTTCGTGCCAACTTTAACCGCAACTTGACAGCCGTTTTTACAGGCCCCGTTACCATCAGCGTGTCGGCCATGGAAGGAGGCACCGTTTCTGGTGGCGGCATTTTTTGCTATGAGGAATGTGAGGTGATAGCTACGCCCGATGAAGGATTTGACTTTGCCTATTGGACAGTGAACAACGATATTGTCTCTGTTGATGCCGATTATGTTTTTGTTGTGACAGGCGAAACACATTTGACCGCCCATTTTCTTGTGGAAGAAAACATTGTATTTGCCGATACGATTGTAAAAGCCATCTGTTTGAACCATTGGGATTATAATGGCGATGGTGAACTGAGCCTTGCCGAAGCTGCTAGCGTGACGAGCCTTGGCCTGATATTCAAAAACAAATCAAACATTACTTCGTATGATGAGTTGCAGTATTTCACCAATTTAACTTTGATAGAAGAAAATGCATTTAATTCCTGTAGTAATTTAACCTCGATAGTGTTTCCGAATACCGTCGTCTCAATAGGCGATTATGCTTTCGCTAGTTGTAGTAGGTTAGCTTCGTTGACTCTACCAAACACATTGACTTCGATAGGCAATAATGCTTTCCGCTATTGTACTGGGTTGACATCATTGGACTTTCCTGATGCTCTCACATCCATAGGCAGTGCTGCTTTCTATGGCTGTAGTAGCTTAACTTCACTGACATTTCCTAGTTCCTTGACCACAATAGGCGATTCTGCATTCTATAATTGTAGTGGTTTGACAGGTTCATTGACCCTTCCCAATTCCATTACCACGATAAGCTCCAATGCTTTCTATGGTTGCCGAGGCTTGACTTCACTGAACCTTCCAAATTCTGTCACTTCGATAGGCAATTCTGCTTTCTATGCTTGCCGAGGCTTGACTTCGTTGAACCTTCCAAATTCTGTCACTTCAATTAGTAGTTCTGCTTTCAGTAATTGCACTGGCTTAACAGGTCCATTAACTCTCCCAGATTCTCTCTCATCAATAGGAGCATCTGCTTTCTCCTATTGCACCGGTTTGACTTCGTTTACCTTTCCGAGTACCGTTACCGCAATAAATGACAATACTCTCCGCGGCTGTACTAACCTGACCTCTGTGACTATCTCGGATTCTGTCATTTCGATAGGCAAATATGCATTCTATGGTTGCAGTAGGTTAAGCTCACTGACTATTCCAGGGGCTGTCGCTTCGATTGACACTTATGCTTTCAATGATTGTAGTGGTTTGACCTCGATGATTGTCATGGCCGAGACCCCTCCAACTATAGAATACAATACTTTTTATAATGTTACTCGTTCTATCCCAGTGTATGTGCCTTGTGGATCTGAAGGAACTTATCGGTCGAACAATGGATGGTATATTTTCTCCAATATTATAGGATTATGTGGTACGGGAACAATTACCCTTGAAGCTGATCCACAGGAAAACGGTCAGGTAACAGGATCTGGAACATACGAAAGTGGTACTTATTGTACGGTTACTGCAACACCGAACGAAGGGTATTGTTTTGTTAATTGGACAGAAAACGGGAATATGGTATCCGCCGATGCCAATTATAATTTCATCGTGACGGGTGACAGACATTTAACCGCCCATTTTGTCATGGATGGAATCATTGTTTTTGCCGATGCCAATGTAAAAGCAATTTGTTTGGCTAATTGGGACACAAATGGCGATGATGAACTGAGTTATGCCGAAGCGGCCAGGGTGTTAAACATTGGCATAATATTCAATGGACATACGGAAATAACAACGTTTGATGAGCTGCAGTATTTTATTAATTTGTCCTATATTAGCAGTAATGCTTTCACGGGCTGCAGTGGCTTGACTTCGGTGGCTTTTCCAAATACTGTGACCTCAATAGGCGAATCAGCTTTCAAAAACTGTAGTAGTTTGACAAGTTTAACCTTCCCTAATTCCATCACTACAATAGGCGATTACGCTTTCAATGCATGTATCGGCATGACTACGCTGACTCTTCCGGATTTCATCACGACGATAGGTAATTATGCTTTTAGTGACTGTAGTGGTTTTACGGGTGATTTGACCATTCCGAATTCCGTCACCACGATAGGCGCACGTGTATTTAGTGGATGTAGTGGTTTTTCGGGTGATTTGACCATTCCGGATTTAGTTATTTCAATAGGTAATTATGCTTTCAGTGATTGTAGTGGCTTTACGGGTAACCTAACCCTTGGCAACTCTGTAACCTCTATAGGCAACTACGCATTTTATAACTGCAATGGTTTTACGGGTGATCTAAACATTCCAGATTCAGTGGAATCAATAGGTAATTATGCTTTCAGTGATTGTAGTGGCTTCACGGGTAACCTGACCCTTGGCAATTCTGTATACATAATCGGCAATTACGCTTTCAATAATTGCAGTGGTTTCACAGGTGGTTTGACCATTCCGAATTCAGTTTCTTATATAAGAGAATATGCTTTCCGTGGTTGCTCGGGATTCACGGGTAAGCTAACTCTCGGCAGTTCTGTCTACTCGATCGGCAATTACGCTTTCTATAATTGTTCTGGTTTAACGGGTGAACTGAACATTCCAGATTCCGTGTACTCAATCGGCAATTATGCTTTCTATTATTGCTATGGATTGATGGGCAAGCTAACCCTTGGCAACTATTTAACCACTATCGGCAATTATGCTTTCTCTAATTGTTTCGGTTTCACAGGTGGCTTGATCATTCCGAATTTCGTCAGATCAATCGGGGAATATGCGTTTAGTGGCCTCATTAGCATGAATGGTTCGTTAACTATCGGCAGTTCCGTGACCTCAATAGGCAAATGCGCTTTCAGGAACGGTGGCAGTTTCACTTCCATGATGGTGCTTCCTGAGACACCGCCCACCTTGGGAACAACAGCATTCCAAAATATACCAACCGACATTCCTGTGTATGTGCCTTGCGAATCGTTGGATGACTATCAGGCGGCTACTGGTTGGGATACTTTCCAAAACATGATAGGCATGTGCTCGTCAGGAATAGTTTCCGTTGTTGCCGACCCTGTTGAAGGCGGTGAAGTTTCAGGAGCGGGAACGTATGAGGGTGGTACTACTTGTACCGTAACGGCCATGCCCAACGAAGGATACTGTTTTGCCAACTGGACTGAAAATGGCGTTGTGGTCTCGTATGATTCTACATATAGTTTCGTTGTGACGGGAGAATGTGTCTTGACCGCCAATTTTGTGACGGATGAAAACATTGTTTTTGCTGATGCCAATGTAAAAGCCCTTTGTATAGCCAATTGGGATACCAATGGTGATGGAGAACTGAGCTATCAGGAAGCCTCCAGGGTTTCGAGTCTTGGAAGTGTATTTTCCTACAACGAGGAAATCACTTCGTTTGAGGAACTTCAGTATTTCATAGGGTTACCATCGATAAACGAGAGTGCCTTCACTAATTGCATCAGTCTGACAGGCTCCCTAATCTTACCCCGCTTCGTGACTACGATAGGCCGATACGCTTTTGAAAATAGTGGCTTTACGGGTAGCTTGACCATCCCTAATTCCGTCACTTCGATAGGCAATGGGGCTTTCGGGAACTGTGAGGGCATTACAGGTTTGTTGATTATCGGTAATTCCGTAACCGCAATCGGTAATTCTGCCTTTTTCCGTTGTTCTGGCTTGACATCGCTGATAATAGGCAATTCCGTAACTTCGGTAGACAGTTATGCTTTTGCATACTGCAACAGCTTGAATTCGATGTATGTATTGTCAGAGGTGCCTCCCACGGTAGAGTCGTATGCTTTTTATCAAGTTGCCAGCAATATCCCGGTATATGTACCATGCGGATCGGTCGAAGCCTACCAGTCGACTTCCGATTGGAATGGTTTCTCGAACATCATTGGCCTGTGTTCGTCAGGAACGGTTTCCGTGGCAGCCGACCCAGTGGAAGGCGGTACGGTTTCGGGCGCCGGAACGTTTGAAGGCGGTACTTTATGTACTGTAATTGCCACGCCAAATGAAGGCTACTGCTTTGCTAGTTGGAGGAGAGAAGGCGATATAGTTTCAAATGATTCCATTTATAGTTTTATCGTGACGGGCGAATGTGTCTTGACAGCCCATTTTGTACCTGTAGGAAACATCGTCTTCGCTGATGCCAACGTGAAAGCCCTCTGTGTGGAGAACTGGGATACCAATGGCGACGGAGAGCTGAGTTATCTTGAAGCCGCCAAGATTACGAGTCTTGAATATGTGTTCTCATACAACGAGGAAATCACCTCGTTCGAGGAACTGCAGTATTTCATAGGCTTGTCTTCGATTGGCAATTATACTTTTGAATATTGCTATAATTTGACCTCTGTGACCTTTCCAAATACTATTACTTCGATTGGGTATAACGCGTTCGCGGGGTGTTCCGGTTTGACAGGCTCGCTGACGATTCCGAATTCTGTCACTTCGATAGGGGAGAGTGCTTTTAGTGATTGCTACGGCATAACAGGTTTGTTGACCATTGGCAATTCCTTGTCTTCTATTGGCAGTTACGCTTTCTATGATTGCTATGGCTTGACCTCGTTGACAATAGGCAGTTCCGTGACCTCAATTGGTAATTATGCTTTTTCCTATTGTGATGGTTTGAAGTCGATAATTGCTCTCTCGGAGATGCCTCCAACATTGGGGACGAATGCTTTTAATCAGGTTTCCACTAACATCCCATTGTATGTGCCATGCGAATCTGTTGAAGCTTACCAGTTGGCTGAGGGTTGGAATGTCTTCTCTAATATTGAGGGCATGTGTTCTTCAGGAACGGTTTCCGTGGCTGCCGACCCAGTGGAAGCTGGCATAGTGTCGGGTGAAGGAACGTATGAGGGCGGGACCTTCTGTACTGTCACCGCCACGCCAAACGAAGGATACTATTTTGCTAACTGGAGGAAGAACGGGTGTGTAGTCTCGAATGAATCCAGCTATAGTTTCGTCGTGACCGGAGAAAGTGTAATGACGGCTCATTTCGTACCGGAAGGAAACATCGTTTTTGCCGATACCAACGTGAAAGCTATCTGTGTTGATAACTGGGATACCAATGGCGATGGTGAACTGAGCTATCTTGAAGCCGCCCGGGTCATGAGTCTTGGGGACATGTTTTCATACAATGCGGAAATCACTTCATTTGAAGAACTTCAGTATTTCATAGGTTTGTCCTCAATAGGCGATTACGCGTTTAGTGATTGCTATAACTTGACATCGATTTCCATTCCGAATTCCGTCAACTCGATAGATGAAGGTGCTTTTTACTATTGTGGAGGATTAACAGGATCGTTAACTATTCCAGATCACGTAACCTTGATAGATAGTTACGCTTTCTATAATTGCTATGGATTGACTGGCTCGCTGACTATTCCGAATACTGTCACTTCAATAGGTTACGATGCTTTCTATAATTGCCATGGTTTGACTGGCTCATTGAACATCCCGAATTCTGTCACTTCAATAGGAAGTGGTGCTTTCCAAAATTGTTATGGATTTACAGGTTCATTGACCATCCCCAATTCAGTGACTTCAATTGGGAATTCTGCTTTCTATAATTGCTATGGCTTGAATGGTTCACTGACCCTCCCAGATTCCTTGACCTCGATAGAAGGCTCTGTTTTCAGTGGTTGCTATGGATTGACTGGCTCGCTAACAATTCCAAATACAGTCACTTCAATAGGTTATAATGCTTTCTACAATTGTAGAAGTTTTACAGGTTCACTGACCATCCCTAATTCCGTGACCACGATAGGAAGCTCCGCTTTCAGTGGCTGCTCTGGATTTACGGGTCCACTGACCATCCCTAATTCCGTGACCTCAATTGAAAGTTCCACTTTCAATGGCTGCTCTGGATTGACAGGTTCACTGACCATCCCTAATTCCGTGACCTCAATAGGCAATTATGCTTTCTATAACTGCTCTGGATTGATATCGCTGATTGTCGGTAGGGCTGTGACCTCAATCGGCAATTATGCTTTCTATAATTGCATGGGCTTGAGTTCAATGGCTGTCTATGCCGAGACTCCGCCTTCTTTGGGCTATTCTCCATTCAACGGAGTTTCCAAGACTATCCCCGTCTATGTCTCATGCGAAAGTTTGGAGGTTTATCAAACAGTTTCTGGATGGAGGGAGTTCTCCAATTACTTATGTTACAGCCAGATAATAGAGCTTTCCCAAGGTTGGAACTGGTTCAGCACCTACATTGACATGAACGAAGTCAACGGACTTGAGATGCTGGAAGATGCCCTTGGCGATTATGGTATGACAATTGCCACATTTAATGACCAAGCGGAGTATATGGGCAACGGTTTGTGGCTTGGCTTGGAGAATTACCAGCTGACCAACGGAGAGATGATCATGATAGAGGTCAACTCCGATTGCACGATTGCTCTGGAAGGCCCAGTTGTCAATCCTGAAGACATAGTAATCACCATCAACCCGGGATGGAACTGGATTGGATTCCCCATGGCCAGCGAGATGACCATTGAGGATGCCTTGGGTGATTTCGAGCCCGAGTTTGGAGACGGAATAGCAAACATTGGTGGTCTTACCGAATACCTGGGAGAGTGGGACGGCGATTTTGCCACCCTGGTTCCTGGACAAGGCTACATGTACTATTCAGAAAGAGATTATACCACGACCTTTGTCTTCCAGGCAGGAGGGTCAAAAGCCAGAGCCAAAGCGGTTTCTCCGAACAAAACAAAGAACAAAGAAAAGTCAAACTCTGGATTAGACGACAAACAATAATCCATGGTCTTGACTGAACGCGAAACGGTCGCTCTTGTTTGAGGGTGGCCGTTTTTTTGTGCCGCTTTGGGAATAGGGGAGGGGATTCCTTTCGGGAATCTCTCCACTCTAAACACAATAAACTTGATTTTTCAAAAAAAACTACTTAAATTGCGCCCCGATTACAACCCATTCTGTTCTCGAATTGTCAAATTTAAAAACCTATATATTATGAAAACGAAATCTTTACCCAAAACCTTTTTGACGCTTCTCGCGTTGATGACCTGCTTCATGCCTATAACCACACAGGCACAACAAAGCTTGCCTTACAATGCCACCGTGTCAGGCGGCATTCCTAATGGTTGGATAGTCACCGGAGACTTTGGAATCCAGTACGATGGCTTTACCTTTTATGCGTTCTCGAACCCTTTCATTGTGCTCCCTGAATTGGACGCTCCCACTAACTCACTCACGATTGACGTAACCGTATGTCCTTTTTATGAATTAGTTTATGGCGCTGACTTCCAAATTGGGTATCTTACCGACGTGAATAACTATAGCACTTACCACATGCTCCAATCATTCGTTTATCTATATGAAATGCCTTGGGATGAATTTCGGTGTAAGAGGGCGGACCTCTCTGGAGTTCCCTCAGACGCTAGGATTGTTATAGCTGCTAACTCTAATTGGTTTATTCAGTCGGTGTCTGTGTACGAGACCCCTGAGCCTTTCGATGTGCCCTATTCCATTTCTACTTTTTCTTGGGGATTGGGACAACCCGAAGGCTGGATAGCCAACAATTATCTTTGTAGAAGTGACTATAATTATTTCCGATCTGGAACAGCTTTGCTGCCTGTATTCAACAGTGCATTGAACTTGCTTCAGTTAGACATATCAATGAAGCCTTATGATTCCAACGCACAAAGTGTGGAGGTTGGATACGTAACGAGCTCCAACAGTTTCACAGCCCTTCAGACATTCAACTATACGTCTACTTGGACGGATTATCAGCCAAAAAGAATCTCTTTCTCCAATGCACCATCAGGAGCGCGGATGGCCGTCCGTTGCAATGGTAATTGGCAATTTAACAATGTTTCCGTTTATAACCCCTCTTCTACAACTTATACATTGCCCTACACCCATAGTTTTGGTGCCACCCTGCCTGGCGGTTGGTTGCTCAACAATTATGGTTACACTTCGGGCACGGCCTATCTTACGTCCGGCATTGCCGTATTGCCCCAGTTCCAAAACTACACCTCGCAAACACTTATTTTTGACATAGCGGCCAGCCCAAAAGACTCCAATGCCCAAGACATCAAAATCGGTTACATCACCAATCCAAACGATGCATCGACGTTTACCGAAATTGAGACATTCTACAAGACCTCCTCTTGGACCGAATTCCAGCCCAAGCGAACCTTAACGAGTCTACCCGCCAATGCGCGATTGGCCGTACAATGCAATGGTGATTGGAACGTTCGCGACGTGTCGGTGCGCATTGACCCAGGGACATCCCTTTGGCCAACCCAAACAGCCCCCTACCATCTTTCAACCTTTGGCAACAATCAGCCCGATGGATGGCTGGCCAACAATTATGTGAATAACGGCATTTTCAGGACGGGAACGTCCTTGCTTCCAAATATTCACTCTGCCTTTACCCTCAACTCGTTCTATATCGACATAGACGTTAAGCCTACTACAAGCAACAACAACCAAACCTTAAATATAGGCTATGTAACCACTTCGTCAGGACAAACGACTTTCCATTCACTCAAAACCATCTATTCTTCATCCGAATGGACTGATTTCAGAATCAAGAGAGTCGACTATGATGGAGTGCCCAGCGGTGCCAGGATGGCCCTTTCTTTCGGAGGGGAATGGGAAATCCGCGACGTGTTGGTGTATCCCACACCGTCGCCAATGGCAGTGCCCTATAGCCCGACCTTGGGCGAAAGCCAACCGCAAGACTGGTTGGCCAACAATTATGACAATGGTTGTCTCAAAGACGGTTTGGCCGTACTGCCCCGATTCGATGCCGAAATCAGCACGCTTTTGTTGGATGTCGCGATAATGCCCAAAAACACCTCTGCGACAAACATCAAGATAGGCTATGTCACCAATCCCAACGACCCGTCCACTTTTGTGGCGACACACACCTTCATCAATTCTTCATGGAACGACTACCTGCCCAAGAGGATGCAATTCGTTTCGGCTCCTACCGGAGCTCGAATGGCTATCCAAAGTAACGGAGATTGGAACATTGCAGGAGTGTCGGTGAAAGCGACGAACAGCGTTCAGACGGTTTTTGACGTGCCTTACAACCTCCCCATGACATATACTTATCCCGAAGGTTGGATAGCCAACAATTGCTCTTATACCTCCAATGGGTTCTGCTTCAACTCTGGCACAGCGGTCTTGCCCCAGTTCAACGCCACCTTAAGCACGCTGCAAATGGATATTCAATTGACGCCAGCGAGTGGTGCTCAAAGCATACAGATAGGTTATGTCACTAATCCCAACAATCCTTCGGCGACCTTTGTTGCGCTCCAAACTTTCAACAATTCATCCACATGGAACCACCCTCTGAAGAGAGTAAGTTTTTATGGGCTAAACGATAATGTTCGTTTAGCCATCAAGTGCAATGGGACGTGGATGGTTAGTTCATTAACTGTTTATTCTGAACCGACACCTTTAGACGTGCCATATTACAATTCCAATAATGATGGGTGGATTGAAAACATTTCATATCATGATTACTACATGTATCCAATTTATCAGTCAGGCTGTGCTATTTTGCCACGATTCAACGCCCCTATCGGTGCTCTTCAGTTGAATATCAGTTTCCGAACTTGGAATTCTGACGCCCAAAATCTTTCAATTGGTTACATTACTAATCCAAACGACCTCTCAACCTTCACAGTGCTCCAAACTTACACGGTGTCATCCATTGGAAGCAATTTGGTAAACAAAACCATTTCATATTTTGGAGTTCCAACTAACGCCCGAATGGCCTTTGTGTGTGAGGGGACGTGGGCAATTGGTTTGGCAGTTACCATGCCCTCCATCTCCATCCCTTATACCCAGGGCTTTGAAGGTATGGATGTGGGCAGCATCCCCAACGGTTGGTACTCCCCCGACATGAGCGTGCAAGGCACCTATAATTCTATTGCGCCCCACAGCGGCAACAAGCAACTAGCTGGCAAAGGCTATATCGTGCTTCCCGTTGTGGGAAGCGCCGATTACGACGCCCTTACGCTCAGCTTATATGCCCGCCCAGAGATGACCAACTACGGCGGTCGCATCAGGGTCGGCTACATCCCCAGCGGCGGTGCGTTGTCGCAGTTCGTGGAGATCAAGAACGTGACATGGAATACCAACGTGTCGGATTACCAGCTAATCAACACTAGCCTCGCAGGCATACCGGCGGACGCGCGCCTGGCTCTCTATTGCTTCGGCTATAGCTCCACCGCCAACTTATGGCATCTCGACGACATTAGCATCAAACCTGCCGAGACCATACCTTACACCCAGCCCTTCGCCACCAACAGTGCCCCCGATGGCTGGAGCACTTATGTAGGCCGTTATCAAGAGAGCACCCATACGGCCAATCTGACACCCAACACCAACAACTCCTGGCATTTCGGTGAGGCGAACGGCGTGTTCGACAGCCATACTTACGCAAAGATCGGCGCCACAAGCAATGACTATAAATGGCTCATTTCGCCCCCCATCGTTCTCGGCGACGCCAACGGCGTCAATCTCAGTTTCGACATCGCCATGTCGCGCGAGTCGGGCAACCAAGTGCCCCTCACCCCTGGGGAGCAAGAGAACCAGAAGGTCCTGGTCTTGGTTACCAACGACGGTGGCGCCACCTGGCACCAAGAGATGGGATGGTGCGGCCAAATGTGCGGCTTACCCGACCTCAACGTGCTCAACCCCGATGGCAACACCTACAATCATCTTCTGAACAACTATCAGGGTCAAACCATCCAAGTGGCCTTCTATGCCGAATGCACTGATAACACCGATAACTGCAATCATGTGCACATCGACAACGTCAGCATCCAGGGTTACGACATGACAATGCCACCTACATCGGTGACGGTGAGCGAAGTGGCCGGCCACTCGGCCAAGATAAGTTGGACGCCCGCCTTGCCCATGCAGTACCATTGGGATCTGTGGCTACCCTATTACGACAACCCAAATTATATTAATAATTGCACCCCGGAATACATGCTAGAGAACGGCTATTATTACCAACACCTTGACGGCTATCTCTCTCATATTGTGACAGGGCTTGAACCCAACGAGAGCTACCGAGCCTGGGTGCGCTACAACGACGGCACCACCACAAGCGATTGGGTGGCATCGGATGTGTTTGACACCGAGTCCATGTGCGCCGTTCCCACCAACCTGCAGGTGGAAGTCACCCAACACACCGCCCTCGTCACTTGGGACCCGGGCCAAAGCAACCAGACCAGTTGGTATACCTATGGCGGCACCGACGACATGGATGGCGAGACCGTCTACGAGCCTTTCCGCCTGCTTACGGGCCTTGAGCCGGGAGAGGAATACGAAATCTCGGTGACAGGCTATTGTGAAGACGGCGATGGTGACAGCGAAACAATCAGCACGACATTTACCACCCTGTCGCTGCCTACACTGACGATGAACGACGGACACAGCCAAGATAATTTCATAGTGCCCATCACACCTTATTCGCTTCCTGACTCAGAATCCGAAACCCAATTCATCATCCCTGCCTCTCAGCTTATTGACATGCAATACAGCGATATCAGACAGATTTCATTCTATGAAGGCTGGTATCGAAATTGCGCGCCGTGGGGTGCAGACGTTTGGTTCGCAGTCAGAATCATGGTGGTGCCCGAAGCCAATTATAATAATGCCCAATATCCCGAGGACCAGTTTTATGGGTATAATAATAATCCCGATTTCGAAACCCTTTATCATGGCAGACTGACCTTGGATAACGAAGGCAAGATGAACATTTCGTTTGGTGACCATCCTTTCCATTATGAGTACGGCAACCTGCTGATAGGCGTCAAACAAGACACGGATGATGTTGGAACCGATTATCAAGCCGATTGGTTGGGCGTCCAAACGCAAGACTGGTCGTCAATGTATGTACCAGCCGGTAGTGACCCGACCACGGCAAAATTCCTTCCCAAAGTGACCTTCACCTACGAGCCTGACGACTACCTGCCGCCCACCGACTTCGAGGCTTATGTCACGGGTGCCTACGAGGTGACCTTCTCGTGGACGCCACGCGCAGGACAGACCGCCACCGAGATCATGGTGTGCGGTAGCCCCGACTTCGTCGGTAACCAGTTCTTGACCAACAGTACCGACGATCACTGCACCATTGTCAACCCCGACTTCTTCGAGCCTGAAGAGACCTACTACTACCGTTACCATGGTGTCTATAATGTAGACGGCGAGAACCACTATAGTGCCTGGAGTGCGGTAGGTAGTTTCACCATGCCCGATGCCTGCGAGCCGCCTGCGAACCTCACCGTCTCCGATGTCGGCCCCTTCTCGGCACACTTTGAATGGGTGAGCGGTGCCAATTATGTTGACTTGGAGTATAGGGAACGAGGAGAGGATCAGTACCACTACACAACTGTGTTGAGTGAGAATTTCGAAAGCAGTGACTTGCCTTTGGGTTGGAGAACGGCTCAGGGACCACAAACCAATGGTTCAGGATGGACAGTGTTTTACCAACCATCGGGGACAAACTCAATGGCACATGCTGGACGAGGATGTATAGCCTCTGGATGCTCTTCTGGAATCATGAACGACTATCTCATCATTCCCGTAAACAACCTTCATGGTGAATTGGTTTTCTGGGCGAAACGTGAAGGATCAGAATCTATCCCATTACGAATTTGCATTTCCAATTCTGGATACCAGATTGCCGACTTTACCCAAGTAAATTATGTCACACCGACAAATACTTACAAGAAATATACGATTGATCTAACACAATATTCAGGTAGCGGTTTCATTGCCATCCGTAGTTTCTCGAGGACTATATCTAGCACAGTGGCTTTAATAATTGACGATCTCAAGTTTAGCGTCCAAACTGTGGTTCCGACCTATGGCGATTGGATCTCCGCCGGCAGCACCGAAGAGAACCAAATCGACCTCTACGACCTTACACCAGGCACCAACTATGAAGCCAGAGTACGTGCGACATGCGAAACGGGCTTTTCCAGCGAATGGAGCACATCCGTAAGCTTCAGCACCCCGGGCAACATCGTGTTTGAAGACCCCATCGTCAAGTTAGCTTGCGTCTATGCTTGGGATACCAATGGAGATGGCGAACTGAGTTACGCCGAAGCTGCTGCGGTAACAGATTTGAGCTTTGTGTTCAACAACGACCCAACTATCACCTCCTTCAACGAGTTGCAGTATTTCACCGGCCTGACGGCGATTAGCAACGATGCTTTCGCAGGCTGCATCAGCCTCAGCACCATCACGCTGCCGAATACCATCACATCGATTGATAGTTATGCCTTCGGCTCGTGTTCAAGCCTGCAAAGCATCGTCATCCCACCCAGTGTGACTACCATCGCGGGCGCGGCCTTCAATAATTGTGGCCTCACCGAGATTGACCTGCCTTACTCGGTGACCACCATCGGCACCATGGCCTTCAGCGAATGCAACAGCCTCGTTTCTGTATACATTCCCGCCTCGGTGACCACCATCAGCAACGGCAATAGCAACGCCTTCACTGGAGCCGCTCTCGCCAATATCGAGGTAGATGCAGGTAACCCCGTCTACGACTCGCGCAACGGCTGCGATGCCATCATCGAGACGGCCACCAACAAGCTGATCACGGGCTGCCAAAACACCATCATTCCTTACGGAGTCACTTCCATCGGAAACTCTGCCTTTGAAGACTGCAGCAATCTTACCGACATCACCCTGCCTGCCACAGTGGAGACGCTCGGTGACTATGCCTTCCTCAACTGTACAAGTCTTAACACAATAGAGGTGAATGCCAGCACGCCTCCCACCATGAATACCACGGAGGCGAACCATACCTTCAAGAACCTGGATATCAGTAATATTAGTGTGTACGTGCCTTGCGGCAGCCTCGAGACCTATCAAGATTCCGACTGGAACGGCTTCGTCCTCTTTGAGAACTGCAACATCGTGTTTGAGGACATGCTGACCAAGCAGATTTGCGTGGAGGCCTGGGACCGCAACTACGACGGCGAGTTGAGCTATAGGGAAGCCGCCGCGGTGACTTCACTAAACAACGAGTTCTATGGATCCAACATCACTCGATTCAACGAATTGCAGTACTTCACAGGATTGGATATGATATACGAAGACGACTTCGTCGACTGCCAACAATTGGTGGCTGTTACCTTCCCGCCTACGGTGACTACTATCGATGCAAGTGCCTTCACGAACTGCGTTAGCCTTGCTAGCATCACCTTTGGCGAGAATATAACCAACATTGGCGGTTATGCCTTCTATGGTTGCATGGGTTTGGCTTTCATCAAAGTGGAAGCCCAAAATCCGCCCGGGGTGGGCTACAATACCTTCTATGGCGTGCCCAGCAGCATCCCAGTCTATGTGCCTTGCGGAACGAAAGAGGAATACGAGGGTGACCTTGACTGGAGCTACTTCTTCAACAACTTCATCGACCCCTGCGCCACGGTGACGCAGACTATCGAGTTGGTTGAAGGCTGGAATTGGTTCAGCACGTACATTGACATGAACGATGTCAACGGACTTGAGATGCTGGAAGATGCCCTTGGCGACTATGGTGTGACGATTGCCACATTTAATGACCAAGCCGAGTATATCGGCGACGGTTTGTGGCTCGGCTTGGAGGATTACCAACTGACCAACGGAGAAATGATCATGATAGAGGTCAACGCTGATTGCACGATCACGTTGGAAGGCATGGTTGTCAATCCTGAAAGCATAGAAATCACCATCAACCCTGGATGGAACTGGATTGGATTCCCCATGGCCAGCGAGATGACCATTGAGGATGCCTTGGGTGATTTCGAGCCCGAGTTTGGAGACGGAATAGCAAACATTGGTGGTCTTACCGAATACTTGGGAGAGTGG
>JAEEGK010014514.1_pt1 | contig 17598 bp, 19 predicted proteins | sample 8958771 | NCBI WGS metagenome assembly JAEEGK01 (sample SAMN16246547, study PRJNA631951) | gut metagenome | biome: gut microbiome; feature: rumen; material: SC-attached | host: Bos | place: Iran: Karaj | collected 2018-10
GAGAAGTTTATGAAGAAGTATTCCCCCACGCTATAGATATTGTTCAGGCGCATGGTCATGCGATGCTGCTTGGTACTGACATTGCGGATGCGGGCAGTAGAGTTCCATATTGAACGTGCATACCTCGCCATATCCTCTGTGGACATACTGACAGAAGGATTATTGTAGGCAATCTTCTCCTCTGGCAATATCTGCTTGTCGGTGACGGCCTCCTGAAGTCTGGTTGTATAGATAAGGGCATACTGGGTTCGATAGCGTTCAGTAACGATGGTGACAATGGCAAGCACGTCGCCATCGGCATGTACATCCGCTCCTTCTTTGGGCTTCAGACGAATGGTGTTGTTGATAGGCTGGTCGCCGACAACCTTGTCCGTACTGATGTCAACGAAACGTACGGGTTCTGAAGCCGTGATGACAGTGGTCACCTGTTCGTTCACAGTAAGCTGTTCCATCTCTTCATACGTCTGCTGTGCCATTACAGGACTGGCAGACAGGGCGCATAACAGGAGTGCGCCAAGACTCTTGATTGTTCTCATACACATTGTGTTATTACAGTTTATACTTTAATCTTTCTTCTTTTCTTTGCCATTGATCAGATAGACGAATGTACCGTACTTCAGCTTGGCAGAGTTCTTCTTGATGGACTTGCCGATGGCGTTACTGGTCTTCTGTACGATATTGCTGATGGCTTGGTTGCCCCATTGGGTTAGTGCATTGCCCCCAGAGGTGTTGTTGCTTGTGAGCGTAGAGGTGTTGCTCATAGCTCCAGAAGCCACATCTTTGCTGGTCTCACGGAAGCTGCTGCTCGGCACATATAGCCCTTCAAGTCCGTCAGTATCATAGATAGAGAGATTGACCTTGATAAGCTCATCATGTATCAGAATGCTCTTGACGCTTCCCTTTACACGCTGTGAGCCGAAGCCACTCATCTGAGCATAGAGGTAGGTTCCTTTAGGCACCACAACCTCATTGATTTCAATGTCATCCAAAAGACGGAGCCGTACTCTGCTGCCATCAACAGCCTTGACATTCTCGTCTATGATGGCTTTGATAAGATTAGGTTCCTCATCAGCGTTGGCAATGGTATTGAAGTAGTCTGAGGTGGTCTTGACTTTCTTGACAACCTCCTGTGCCTCGTCATCATCACTCATGCCCTTGACCACACGCTCGTTGACCGTAAGGTTTCCTTCAACCTTCGTCGGCTGTTTGCCAACGGAGTCACTGTTTACGTTACCTGCATCATTGACTGTGGGGGATTGCATGGCTTGCTGGCCTTGCAACCTTGCCTGAGCTAAGACACGGTTGAGTTCGTCCATCGCCTCACGTTCACGCTGCTGGCTACGCGCCAATCGGTCTTCTTCCGACAAGATGTTGCCACCTGCGACTTCCTGGCCTTTCTGCGCACTTTCCTGTAATTGTCTTTGTAGGTCAGCGAGTTTCTGGGCATCTTGTGATTCAAGTAGCTCTCGTTCCTCATCGCTGTACTTGGAGTCATAGTCTTCTTTTTCTTCATCGTTGTTTCTGTCTATGTTGTTCATTGCAGTAAAATCGTCGATACGTCCGTATGACTTTAGCATACTCTCGTACTTGTTCCCAATACCATCCCCCTTCATCTTGGCATCCGGGAGTTCTGGATTCAGGTACTCAGTCGTAGTCATACTGGCATCAGGAATTTCAGCCTTTTCCGTATGAAACAGGTCTATGACGAAATATCCGACGAAGAGCAGAGGAAAATAGATAATGAGGGGCAGCATGTACTTCGGCTGCTTCCAGTTAATCTTCTTTAGCGTCTGTATGTCCATTGTCTTGATTGATTTTAGTTACACGTTCATTGAATTCTTTGTTGATGCTGGGTGGCATACAATGTGCGGAACTGACAGCCTTCCTGATTCGTCGATGGCGGTTCTTCATCATTTCGTCCTGTTGCTCCACGGCACTCTTGCGTTCACCGCCTTGGCTCCATACACGCCCCATACGGTAAACATTCATGCCGAAACTGAGGATGACAAAGCCAAACACGATGATTAGAAAGGCTTTTGTGTGCTTGTTGGCAAAGGCTTGTACACTTGCAGCAAGCCTGTCTATCCCTGACCACCTTGCGAATTTCCTACCGGCATCGACATCCTTTTCATACTTCTCTTTGTACTTTGGATCATCTTTGTCTGGCATCTTCTCGCCCATAATGAATTTCTTCCAACTTCCCATAGCCGTATGTTTTTAGTATGAGTTTTTGGTCTTCTGCTCAATATCCTTGTTCAGAAGTGTACGCCAATTGGTAATGAGAAGGCCGTGAGGGTTGTTTTCAGTCCTCGGCACTCGTTTCAACTGACCTGCAGTGACAAGCTGGCGCATGAGAATGCTTGTGCGTCGCTCAATGCGCTGACGGCCATAATAGGTAAACTCCATCTTCTCCTTGTCGAAATTGATGCTGTCGCAAAAGATACTGAACACGGCACTCGTACCCATGATGTTGGAGTAGAAACCTTTCTCCTTCAGGGTGTTGTACTGAGCAAGGCCTGTCTCATCGACGAGGTACATTGCCTTCTCCGTGGTGTACTTGATGTACTTGTCATCTGGAGCAAGCGTAAAGAAGAACTGGTGGAACATTTCCACATGGCTCTTTGCCTCTACGTCAAGCGTCTCTTCCATCGTGCTCCGATTTACAAGAATAGGCACAGTACCGTCAAGGACATAGACTTTCTTATGAGCATCATTGACCATCACCCGTGCTGTCCAGATGCTGGAGATACTGATGATGATGCATCCCAATAGAAAGAGGGAGCATATTATCATCACCAATTTGATTTTGTTTTCGAGATTTTTTATAACCATAATGAAATAGATTAGAATTTAATCTTTACGTTTTCTGTATTCACACCACATTTGAGGAATAAGTTCATCACTTATTGCCATCAGAAGGTTCTTACCTTCATCTGGAAAGTTGTTATCAATCAATGGAGCGATTTGTTGCATGAAGTACCATACTTCCCAAATGCCTTCACGTCGCTTGTCAAAGTTCACATGTAGCTTTGCCTTCTCAAACATAGCTCTGAGGTATGGCATAAGTACGTTGATGTAACGACGGTCATCAACAAACTCTTCGATGTACCAACAGATGTGCCTGTCCTGTGTAATACGATTAAACATATGATGCAGGAACATCTTCGTCTCGTACTCCTTAACGAACTTTATAAAAGGCTCGTTGTTTTCCCATGGCTTAGACATGGGTTTTCTCTTATCAATACTCATATGTTCTATTGATTTGTTTCGTTAATTCAATCTTTTACAGCACTCTGCCTACCATGCCTTGTGCAGACATCTTGGCCTGTTGTGCCACTCCTTCACCGAAGTTTCGTGTAGAGAAAGCTGTCTCACCTTCAGGAATCATCCACGCTGCAAGGTCTGGAACCAAGTTCAGGCACTTCATGGCGACAATACTTGCTGCCATCAAATAACCAGCAGAGAAGAATGAGTTCTGAAGATATGCTGCCATCGTCTGCTCACTCTGTGTAATTGCCATCAGGTTTTCTGCCTGGATATTTAGCACCACATCGAATAACAAGAGGACATAGAAACCGACGAAGAAAAGCATGGCTCCATAGAAATGTACCGTCAAATAGCGGATGAGCCACTTTGCCCAAGAGGATTCCCATTTCGGCAATAGACTGAAAGCCCATTGTATAGGCCCGAAAATAGTCAGCATTCCAAGCAATATCTGTTGGCAATAGATGGTTGACCACCATCCTATGCGGAAGACGATCAGAGCTACCAGCATGATAATCTTGTCAAGACCAACAACTGCTCCAGTTGTCAGGGATATGAACCATAACTTGCTGGCATTCTCCTCCATATTGGTAACTTCATCTACACCTGCCTGTTCCATGGTACTCTCAATAAGGTTGGGGTCAGACGTACCTGTATGAGCAACATCGGCCTTTGCCTGAAGATCGGTGTACATGGAGTCTCTGGTATAAATCAATTCCTGTATCTCCTCAAACTTATCCTCTATGATGATGGACTCTGCCTCATAGCGGTCATGCGTATAGGAGCCAATACAGTTTGGAATGTAGCTGAGGAAATCGAGAAAGCACCAGCTGCTACCACTGTTGGTAATGCCGGTGTCTGCCGGTGGGTACCACCAGCAAAGGATGACACTGATGACAAGAGGCTTGAACAGTTTCATAATGTCCAGCGGCTCATGTTTCACCATCATCTTATAAGCCATTCCAGCAGCTATAATGATAGAGAAGAGTGCGGCGAGTGCCATACTCATCTGCAATATCCACCAGAAGCTTCCTTGCGAGCCTGTAAAGGTAGCATCACAAAGGAACTCATTGGTCTGGAAAATCACATCATCAATCTCTTCTTCGAGAATATTGATGCCAAAGTCTGATAGTATGCTTGTATCTGCCATTGGAGTTATTTAGATGATATTGTCAATTATTTTTCTATTTCTTTAAGGGTTTTCATCTGAAACGATTGTACCATTTGCAGAACCTGAGCCGCCAGCTGATGTGCTACCATTTGATTGGCTTTTCCAACCTGCATCACGCCATCTATTGAAGGCTGCCGTGGCATGTGCACCATTACGTTTGGGACGACTACTGGTTGCTTCGAGAAGTTCCTTTGTCCTGGATCTGTTGTTCAGTTGAACGATGAACTTGATAAGTGTCTCGTTCTCCTTACAGATGTCTGCATAGATGGCCAGATATTCTTTCTTTCGCTGAGCATTCGGCATATAGGCATCCTGAGTAGCTTTGATAGAGCACTGAAAGATATTATAGTAATTCTCCCATCGTTCCTTGTCATTGAAGGAGCCTCCAGCTCCCACGATGCGGTTGATGTTGTTTTGGAAGTCATTCAACTTGTTTGTTATCTTCGTTCCTTCAGCAACCCATGCCAAATCAATCTGACGGTCGGCAACATTGAGGGCTTCAATCTCTGCACGTTTCTCTAGAGAGCTTTTGACAGAATCTGCGTCTTCCACCTGCTGCCATCCTGCTACACCTGCCAAAGAGCGGTAGGTAAGTTTGTTCTTTGAAGCAGCAGATCTCTGGTAACTCCGATGGAACACATCATAGTAGAATGCTGGGGTCAGACCACCAGAGCCAATCTCCTGTACGGTTATCTGATTCATCTTTGCTTCGTCATGATTATAGGTAACATACGATTGAGCATTAACTTCAAGCATTGATGAAGCAAAAATCATCATAACCACTGAAAATAACTTAGTTAAATTTTTCATTTCTTGCTTTTGTTTAAGTTGAACTTATATTGTGACTGACTTTACTCTCTACCTAAATATCCGTTCCGTCGCCATCTTCCGAAAGCACCATCTACAATCTCCTGTATGGTCTTTGCACGATAGACCTGAGCCTTCCAGTAGCCTATACGAACCTGTATGTATTTCCATGTTTCAAAGTAAGCTGCATTCAGGTGTTTCTTGATGTTGTCAAGGCTCTGGTTGATGCTATTCAGAACCAGCAAGAGGTCACTTGTCGAACAGGCTGCTGCACCTGTTGCATAGAGTACAAGGTCACTCACAGACCTATATAGATTATCTCCTTCCTCGGCAATCTTTGCCAAAGCACGGACATTTATGGTAATAAGCAGCGTATCGGTAGTAACGATGTTGCCCCTCGACAGGCATTTTTCGTTGAAGTCATTCAGCATCTTCTTGTAGTCTGCTACACGGTCGCTCACTGTCTCGTAAGTATTATAGACATTGAGACTGGTACGCAAGGACTGATAGAGCACATCGATAATATCAAAGGCACGAGTGTATTTGTCCAGCTCCTTGTTGATGTTCTTATAATCTATGTTAGCGTCGCTACTGTAATCATGCAGCAGCTTGTTACTCGCTTCGAGAGTAGAACGCACAAGAAGAAGGCTACGCTGTTCCTTATGGTCATTGATGTATGCTTCCACAGAGATCACATCAAAACCAAGCTGTGCCTTTGCTGACCTTGGTGCCAAGGCCAACAGGCAGACTATTATGTAAAGGAAATTCTTAATCTTCATAATCGTCATCGTATTTGCCATTATAACCGTCTGAGTGCATCTGATTGGCTGCATTTCGGAGCCAACGTCTGCGACACTCTTCAACCAATGTGTGCCGTCTGCCTTGTTCATCATTGATATATGGTAGTGCGGACATTATCAGGTCCACAACGGAATGCTTATAGTGCATCATCTTCTCCAGTGAAACAAGGTCGGCATATATCTTTGTCAGGCGAGAGTCAATGTCCCTTGCTATCTCCAATCGGTCACTTGACCATAACAAATGATAAGTGTCACTCGTATCATCGTCTGCCATCGGCTCGCTCTTGGCATACTCTACATTTGGTTCACAGTTGGGAAATTCCCTTGCAACCTCGGAAAGTTTCTGATTGACCATATCCGCTTTCTCTTGGTCACTCATCTCTGGATCCAGATTGAGAACAGCCACTACTTGTGTGTCACTGTATTCAGTAGTAAGTTCCCATGCTATCTGAACGATGGCACGGTGAATCTTGATGCCAAGGAAGTACTTGGGCTTTCTTGCTATGCTGACTGTTGCCTTGAACGTTATCGTTCCGTTAATGTTCGGCATGGTAGCTGTGCGCACGAATGTATTCCCATCCCAGGAGCCACTGCCATTCCATGTAAGATTGAAAGCTGTCTTGCAATCCTGCATGATGGCTGGTATGCGGTAGTAGTCATCAGTAGCTACAGATTCACCTTCCTGCGCTTCCTGCTTTGCCTGCTGATACTGACCAAGCTGGTTCTGCCAGCTATTCTTCTCTGACGTAAGAGAGGAAATGCGGTTCTTGTTGGCATTATACTGTTGGCGATAGGTGGCAGCATCCTCGACGCTCGCACTCGCAATCTTCCTGATAAGGTCTGCATTCTCTGCTTCAAGGGCATCTATCTGAGCCTGAAGCATGGCAATCTGGCTTTGGCATTCCTGGATCTTGCTATCCAGCTCCGATGTGTTTACACTTGACTCACTGACGCTTGTGGCCATAGCGCATTGCTTGGTATGCTCACTAACGCTACCTCCACAACTGCTACACTTGTACTGTGTACTGCCTTCCCCCAATTTGGCACCGTCATGGCAAGTTACACTGATTGTTGCAACTTCACAGTTCTGGAGTTTCCTGGCATCAGTGGCCTGATAGTATTTCTTGCTGTCAGAACCTAAGTAATAAGTAAAGCCATCCTCGTTGTCATTATAATCAGCGAGTCTGGCATTCAGACCAGCTTTGAAGGCTTGCAGATTCATGGAATAGGAATCAAACACATCCTCATATTTGACCTCAGTATTATACCAAGACTTGGTAACATGAATCTCATAGGCGTATGCCTTGGCATACTGGCCGCTTCTACTCTTGCTCAGGATATAAGCGGAAGAGTAATAGCTTATGTTGTATGAGAATCCGTCATTGGAGTTGTTGAGTTGTTGGACTCGGCTTCGGCTCCATCCTGCATGGTTCTCTGAATTCTGTAATGCTGCCTCTCTCTGGGACGAAGATGGATAGAAATCAGGATCCCTTGTGGCTATTCTGTACCAATGGTCACCATAAAGAATGGCATCATCATCAGTAGGGGGATAGTAATCACACAGGTTGACACTACCTCTGTCCACACGGTAGATGTACCATCTTTGGGTGTAGTACTGTCCCATACCTTCACGGGCATAGTCACTAATCCATGATGTTGCATTGTAGTTGGAGAGGTTGAAAAGGTTGGCAATACCTTCTTCTCCACCTATGTAGTTGAGAATGGTAGCTCCAGCATTGGTGCTCAGGCCATCATATAAGGCATGGATGTTGTCGGCAATTTCAATGACACTATTTGCCTTGTCTATGATAGTGCCGTTGAAGTTGCTGTTACCAATGATTGAATTGATAAGGTTTCCTGCTCCAGCTGAAGCCAGGCTTACACCCATAGCATAGAGATTATCGAGGTCTTCCTTCAGACTCTCTTTGCTGAAATTACTGCCAATGTTAGAGAAGTTGTCGAGTATAGCCTTCCAGTCTGTGTTACCCAACTCTGATAACTTCAGGATGGCAGCAAGTTCCTGATTGATTTCCAGAAAGGCAATATCTTTGAAGGATAAGCTGCTGTTAGTAACGATACTCTCGAACTGGTAACACAAGTTCTTGGTCTCTTCACATACCTTGTAAAGATAAGAACCCCAATAGAGGGCATTCTGGGGATTCTTAATCATCATACCGGCTACCGTCCATATCTTTGGCATGATCTTCGCTGAAACCATGCCGTAGATACGGCGGTAGTAGTAGTTCTCGGTACTGCTTGTCCACAGTCCCAAATCCGTGAGAGCCTTACGGTCAAGGTACTTACTGGCAAAGATACCTGCGGCAGCGACTTCTGCAGCTTGGTAACTTTTACGGATTTTCGCTAACTGCTCTGCATAATACATCTCTGTTGCAGCCTCCGTATTAAAGGCAGCAGCCATTGCAGCGACAGTTTTCGTATCGAAATTGACGCTGTAATATTGTGCCTTGACTGGAGCCAGGGCACATGACAGGAGAATAACTATGAAGAGATAGTGTTTCATCTATAAATCTTTCTATTGAGTATTTCAGGGAACTTGTCAAGAATCCGTTTTCTTTCTTCTTTGCACTGCTTGCGTATGACCATGGACTTTTCGCCTCTCTGACGAGCATCAGTACGCAATGACTCGTAAAGACTCTTTGCATTTTTGAGAGCACGTACAAGTCGTTTCTCATCTGACATGAAGAGTCTAGTAAGCCAGGAATCAGAAGCCATGAAACGGATTGCAGCCGAATGGAGAGTTATTTCCCACTCGTCTGGCTTAATATACGAATAAGGGTCATAGTTACAAAACTCTTTACGTTCAAGTTCATCCAATTTTTCACGAGCTTCGTCTTCGGTCATTGAATCTTCATCACATGAAGTTTCAACTATAAGATTCACTTGCTCCGTAGATGGTTCTGGTTTATCTTCTTGCTGTTCTTCAATGGACTCCACCTCTATCGGTTCAAAATTAATCTTTTCCCCCCTTCCCTTAGCCATTTGCTTTAGGAAGTCCGCTTGGAATATCTCATCCATTGCCTCTTCATCAACGCCGTCATACAAAGCTTTCTCTTCAGGATGAGATTCAAAATAGGCATAATCTATATAGTCACGAATCTCATCATCGGTCATTCCAAACTTTAAGTCGTATTTTTCCATGAAATCGCGCAACTTCTTCTGCATATAAGGGGTTAATCCTTCTATGCGCATGACTTCCTCTTCTGTTTTACGGCATAGACCATCGATTTTATCGATGCCATTAGCAAACAGAATCTTTTTGAATGCTTCCTTGACAGAAGGAGGACAATCAAGACCTATGTTCACATACGTGTATTCGAAATGTTCTTTTTTCATTTTACGCTATGATTTTATAGATTTATGTTTTCTGTTTAAGATTCAATACATGTCCGGCTTGGTTAACCTTCTGCGCAAACGGCAATGACTTGCTGATTCCGCTTCTGTCCCAATCCCGACAATAAGCCTCGATAGCCTGTTGATGACTGCATTTTAGTTCTCTCTTATAGAGCTTCAGAGCTTCCTTCTCGGCGCGTTCAGTCGTGTAGGTCATGTAGCACTCATGGGGTTCTTCGACCCCGAAGACAGCTGCATTCTGTCCACGTCTGATGAACACCTCCCTGAAGAAGCTACGTCCTTCCTTGTTTTCTAGTCGGTTAATCGTGAAGATCTTCCGACAGTCAACCTCGGTGAGTCCAAGGATGGCCTTGATCTCATCGAATCGTTCTTTGAACTTGCTCTGGTCAAGAAGCATAATCACATCGGAGTTGTTGATGATGGCTTCCTTGACGATAGGACTTCCAACGATGTCCTGGATCTCCTGCGTTACCACGCCTACAGATGCCCAGAACTTACGTGCCGTCTTATACAGGTACTTGATGTACTCTGCCATCATGGGGGAGGCAATGGCTTTCCATGCCTCTTCAATGACAAGCACCTTTCGGTTCTTCTTGATACGCATCTTCTGGATAAACACATCCATGATAATGAGCGTAACCAGAGGGAAAAGAAGCGGGTCATCTTTGATGGAGTCAATCTCAAACACTATGAAGGTTTCATCAAAGAGGGCTGTGTCCAGATTCTCATTGAGAGTAAGCTCGTGGTTGCCGCCCTTATAGAAGTCCTTCAGAAGATAGTTGTAGGTAGCCAGGTCAATGCCGTCGAGGTTGTTATCCCTTACAATCTCTGGAATACGCTTGGTGCTGTATTCATAGAAGGTGTTGAACGAGAGTTCCTTGACCTTACCCAAACGGAAATGGGCATCGTAGTACTCCGTGATGACATCTTCAATCAGATGGTCTTCCGTCTTGGTTATCTTGCCGTTGGTTCCTTTCCATATCAGCATAACAAGGTTCTTCAGGAAGCCAATCTTCTCGATGTTCAGTTCCTCACGATTGATGGCAAAGGGGTTCATCGTGATAGGATGTTCCTCCGTGTAGCTGATATACTTGCCGTTGACATAATCGCAGAGTCCTTCATAGGAGTTACCAGTGTCTACCAAAACTACATCGGTATTCTGCTCCCACAACTGGCGAACCATACTGTTGGTGAAGAATGACTTGCCACTTCCAGAAGGCCCAAGAATGAAGAAGTTACTATTGTCGGTAATCTTATTCTTGCCTTCCTTTCCGCTAATGTCAATAGCGACTGGCACACCTTGGCGGTCAGTATAATAGACCTTCAGAGGAGTGTCTTCACTATGCTGAATATGCTCCTTGTACATAAGACAAGTAGCAGCATCGCTCAGCGTCAGGAATCGGTCATAGTCTGGGTTCATGCAGTAGCAGTTACCGGGAAACGAGTTCACGAACAACTCCAACTGATTGTAAGCTCTCTTACTGATATGTATGCCCATGCGACCGAAAGCGTTCTCCAGATGGTTGGTGCATTTCTGTATATCTTCATCGATGGGTAGAGAGACCACGATGTTGAAGTGAGCATAGACAAGCTGTTTGTTCTCTCTGGCTATCACATCCTGCACCTTCTTGATGTCCTCGACAGCAATAAGGTTGCTGGGGTTAGGCATACTGGCATGTCGGTTCTTCTTTTTATCGAGCAAAGAGAGCTCACGCTTCTGGTTCGGCATGAAAATCATCTGATTGTAGATGACAGTCTCTGCCAAAGGTATGTTGTCCACAACAGACACAAGGTCAACCGGCATCGAAGTGTTGTTGACCTCAATGTTGGTGTATGGACGTATGACTCCTGGGAGATTAATGCAGTCAACATCGACAAGGCTGTAAACCTTGCAGCGTTTGTTGCCCATGCTGATACATTCATCATCGACCTTGAAGTTGGTCATCGAGACAATCTTGTCGGTGAAGTTCATGGAGAAGTAGCGGTCAACATACACTCTTGCCGTTGCTCCATCAAGATAAGCTGAGTCAACGCCACTGTCTTTCAACTGGTCTTTGACCTTACGAATCTTCACAAGGAAATCACGCCATTTCTTGCTGTCAAAAGAGAAAATACGGCTCTTTTTGTTCTCCTGTGTGATGATAAGATAGGTCTGCACGTCAGTATAAGTGCGACCCGTGAAATAACGGAAGTAGCTCTCACTCAGAAACTCATGGTTGTCATTGGTCTCATCGTGGAACTGTTTCCTGATAAAAACATCCTGCTTGTGAATGGCATAACCTTCACCAAGGGTCTGGGCAAGGGCGGTCAGCAGATTGGTAAACTCATAATAGTTATCAATATTGGCAGAGTATTTCTGGACGGGGTTCTCTAACTTCAGAATGGCTGAGTATTCGCCAGTCTTAGTATAGAGTACACCGATGCCATCCACATCCTCCACGGAGAAGTAGATGTCCTGAAATATCTTCTTGCGCTTACCACCTGTACCGAAAGCCTTGACGGAGGTAAACATACCCAAGAGGATTGCTGTAAATGCTATGAGTACGTACCAAATCATAATTTGTCTATCTCGTCTTTTTCTGCTTTCTTCCTACGTCTAATCTCATAACTGAGCTCAGTTGACCAGGATTCTGTGAATTCTCTTAGGTTAATGAAATACTGCCCAAACAAATCGTCTAAGTCATCGTCTCCTTGATATTCATAGTTGACAAAATAGCCAAAGTCTTTTGCAATCAAGCGCATGAGATAGTCTGACAGGTCATCCTCTTCCATGTTTTCAATGGCATCGTCCATGAAGTAGATGAAATCCTCCTTGTTCAGATGAAGGAAAGTTGAATAAAGGCAAGCTTCATCCTTCATGAAGTCAATATTGACAATACCATCTTCATATGGCTCAACTTGAATCTCAAAGGATTCCGGCAGAATGGTGAGTTCTCGACCATTACTGAAGTTGTTATTTCCTAATAATACTATATGCTTCATTGGATTTCAAATAAAGGTAGGCCCATCCTGTCGAAAGGGTGAGCCTACCGATTACACATGATTCAAATTGTGACACACTTGCTCATTTGTACTAATTTGAATGTTAGGGTTCACATCTTCGTTGAGTAGGCATAGATAAACACTCCATGGTCTTCCTTCTTGGTGTGCAGTCCCTTCTTCTGCTTAAAGAAGATGAGAGCTGCACCTGCCAAGAGGGAAACAGCAAGGACTATCAAACCAGCAATAAAACCCAAGAAGCAATACACGATAATGAAGCCGAGAATGGCTGCTCCTACGGCGATGGCCGCCCATGTAATGTAGCGTCCCTGTATTCCCATAAATTCAAGCGGTTTCTGGAGCCCCTTGAACATGGGATAACTAATGTACTGGTCGTTTTTAGTCTCTACTGGCATGGCGGTTCTTCTTTTTGTCTGTCATTGCCTTATCGTTAGAGTCCGAAGAACAGAGGCAGAGCCTGTGCAGCTGCAACCAGGAAGATGCAAGCACCGACGACCATCATGATCTTCTTCTTGACATCCTGCTCCTCGTTGTTCATGGCGATGTAAACGGAAATCGCACCGACAACAGCTACGACACCAGCAATTGCGTAACACAACTTGACCACGAAGGGGATGTACTTTGCAATCTCCTCTGTAACAGTGGAGAGTGCATTAGTTCCAGCAGTGTAGTCACCCGCTGCGTTCTGGGCAAAAGTTGCTGCCGTTCCGCAAAGGAGCATGAGAGCCAGCATCTTCATGCGGCTGGACTTGAAGACATTCTTTGCGAACATTTTGATTTTCTTCATTTCGTTTCCTGAAGTTTGATTGTTTTACTGATAAACTTTTCACCATTTTACACACGATATTATTCTCTTCTGGCCAGTCGAGAGTTGTTGTTATCCTGTTTCTAAATTATTCTATAACCGAAGAAAGCTGGGAACAATACATAAGCTCCAATCATGAAAAGACACGCTCCTATGAGCATCATGATGGACTTAGTAATATCACCTTCACCTGTCTGCATCTTGATATAGATTTGCAAAGCTCCAATAATGGCAACCAGTCCTGCTATGGCATAGGAAAGATAAACCACGTAGAGCATCATAGTGACAGTATAATCGTGGGCGTTTGACAGAGCATCAGCTCCCCAGCTATAATCAACACCGCCACATTTGGCTGAAGCCGACATTGGCAAGGAAAGCATGATGCCTGTCAACACGACACCAAGCAACAGATTGTTTTTACAGATGGTCACGGACATTCTCCTTTTTGATATTTCTTGAATTGTTATGTCTCTCGTTGATGATAGCATAGAAATCATCAGCGTACATTGAGTACTGTGCTTCTGGCTCTATGTCTTCCATGCCATATTCGTTTTCCTCGTTGAGTTCTTCACTCGTTATCTTCTCCTTTTCCTCTGGAGCAGGGTCTGGATCAACGGGAGGCTCATCCTCTTCTGGCGAATGGACTGTGGTACCTGTAGGACTAACAACTCGAAGACCGTCTTCGGTAACGGTATCTGTATAAGTCATCCTACCACCATCGAGGTCGGGGGCTTCATTGATGACCTTTGGGGATTCAACTCCGTCATCTGTCATTCCTCCGACATCAATGTCTTCTTCTTCGTTCTTCTGACCATCTGCAGGTTTGGCAGTGAGGTCAAGGGTAATCATTACAGCAAAATAAATGATGTACCCGAAGGTGAGTACGAAAGCGAATATTGCGAATGGTGTCATTATTTATATTGTTTAATTATACTCAAATTTCATACTGACAGACCAAAGCACATTTGCCTTGCATGTCAAATTTCGACTGCAAAGTAACAGTGTTTTTGATGAATGGAGAAATAATTAGGCTTTCTGAAGCCCGATATTAAATTTGTTTATCTTTATAGTATGATATTTCCGAAATAATCATACTATTAAACTTATTAAGGCACAAAAAAAGGGAAGATTCTCGTCGTTGAGAAACTTCCCCCCAAAGTAAGGAATAGTCTAATGAATCGTATGAAAAGCACTTACTTTGTTCCTGTACCTGCAAGAAAATCGTTTAGGTCATTATATCCCTTGTATCGACATGACTCGTCAAAAGCCATATCTGGATATGCCTTCATAATAGTCTTAGTTGCTGTTCTACCGGCATCATCGTTATCAAGGTAACAATGAATTGAATCATATTCTTTGAGGTAGGGAAGCAGTAACTTCACCTCACCAACACCATTCAGAACGTAATAATCACAAGGCTGCCCTATACAGATACCTGTTCCTGGCATCCATGTTTCGATTGTTGCATAGGTCAGCATATCGAAGAATCCCTCAAAGATACAACAATGTCTCTGAGGTGTTCCCATAGGATAGACTGCTGAAATACTCTTTTTCCCGATGCATCGCTTATTGAGTTTATTACGTGCCTCCATGCCGTTGGATACATTCATAAACGCTATGGCATAGTAACGCTTTCCTCGAAGAGAATAATGAACTTCCTTGCAGAACCTTTGTGCTATGCTATAGTCAATGCGACGCTGGATGACATAATCACGAAGGAATGGATGGGAAAGAGGTACTACCATTTCCACAACCGTTTCCTGGTTCAGCTGCTCCTCTCGCTCTGCTCGTTTCCCTTCAAGCCAGCGTTTCTTCTCTTCTTCCTCTTCAAGTCTGGCATTATAGTCTTCACTGAAATCCAGCTTCAAATCCTTTATCTGCTGCTCTATGTATGACAACACCTGATGTTCTGACCAGGAGGGATTAAGCTGCTCAACAAGGTTGATGATATTACCACCATTTTTGTTGGCACTGCCAAAATCACACCAGAGGTTCTTGGCTGTATTGACACAGAAAGAGGGTGTCCTTTCAGAACGAAGTGGAGAACAATAGAAGTAATTGCGTCCTTTCCGGGTTCCCTCACCATAATTATTGGATCGCATCCATTGAAGGATGCTGACCGACTTGATTTCGTCTATTGTCATATTCATTTATGATTTTGTGCGCATGTGCGCGCGCGTATGTGATATATATACTCTTTAAACCTAAACCTTAAACCTGATTTTCCAAAGTCTGGCTTGGCGAGTCAAAACATTCTGATTTGTAAGTATATACATTGTTATCCTTTACGATAATGCCCTTGCTTGAAAGAAGTTTAAGCAGATTCTTGATTCCATTCATCCCACGCTTGTAGCCAGCAGTTTCGTATGCCTGGGAAACAAGTTCCACCAACTCGCTGTACTTTGATGGCGCGTGTTCCTCAAAGAGCTTACACAAAATTTCTTTGTGAACATCGTTATCAAGGCTAACAAGCGACTTTTCTCTTGGCTTGACAACCGTTACAGACATACTTGAATCGAGTACGGGCAGTCGGTTGTCATCAATATGAAAAGCAAACGTCGTAAACTCCTTGTCTCTCATGTGCATTGGTTTCACCTCACTGATACTATTGTTCTGGATATTCTTGCTAATAATCAGAACTGTCTCTGCCTTGTTTTCCAGTTCTGTACCAATGTGGCCACGTGGATTGTTATCATTCTTGTTCAGATGAAGAACGGTATGGATATGAAGGTCATATACACTTGTCCATGCCATAAGAACCGTCATTACATCCGTGGCTTCTTTACCATTGTTGATGTCATACATTAGGTCTCTTAAACCATCAATGATAACAAGGCCGACACCCTCATACTTACGCAAAGCATAATCAATGACTGCAATACGCAATTTGGGAGTATATTCTCGCAAGCCCCAGAACATTAGGCGCGGATCATCTTTTTGAAGAGACAAGCCTGATAGTTTGTATATTCGTTCCAGGACAGTATGACAGTGATACTTGCTCTGTTCCGTATCGAAATATAGGATTTTGCGTTTCCCTTCAGGAAGGCAAGCACGATAATTGAGTACCGTAGTGTTCGTGACAGCAGCTGCCACCATCGCTGAAATATTAAACGTTTTTTTGCTCTTAGCCTTACCTGTAGATGCGCTGAAATTTCCGAAGGTGGCTATGGTACAGTCGCCTACAAACAAAATCTTAGGCGGAACGGTTATCTCGTCACATGCCTTGATTGCACCCTTAGAAAGATAGGATTCCAATTCTTCATCGCTGAAGCTATCCTTGTTAAGCATAGATACCTCCAGCGATTGTTGCTCCAACGGTTCTTGTTGGGTGTCCTGTCCTTTCTTTTTAGCTCTTTTTTCCATTTTGATCCTTTTTCTTTGATTTACTCTTGATGCCCTTGACAGAGATAACACACCTGTCAAGAAGTTCTACCAGACGGGAGTCGGGAAGATTTTCACCATCAATACTGTTCTTTTTAGAAGTCTTTTTTTTCATTGTCGCATGAGCCGTTAGGTACTTGACTTGGATCTTTTACGATTTTTACCTGAACCACTTTTCGCGTTTTTCTTTATCCACTTGATAAGCTCCTTCTTTTCAAAGAAAATCATTTTACCACGTGGTTTGAAATGTGGAATCTCTCCATTACAGGTGAGTTTATATAGCATACTTTGGGAAATATCAAGATAATTGCACACATCCTTCATGTTCAATATTTCCTTGGTGGAGTATAGAATTTCTTCTATACACTTGAACCGCTTGTCGATTGTGTCAGGATCAACGGACTTCAATTCTTTAATTTGCATCTTCATTAGTTCGAGACCTTTCTCTAATCGGTCAACACGCTTCTCCAATAGTTCGATTTCTTTTTTTGCCATAGATGTAAGCATTTAGTGTTATTGTGAGGGAAAGCCCTCGTTCTTGTTACATTTCAACTGCAAAGGTAGATAGGGAAGATGACATGCATACCGATGACTGCTATATACGAGCAAATGTTTCGTGGTTATTTCGCTCAGATATTTTCTTTTGATTGGATTTATTGGTGTTTTCGTGATTTTATTTCACGTCGAAATGAGGAAATCACTTGATAATTAACGATTCCTGGACTAGCAATTCATATTTATGAGTATTGTGAAGATAGGCTGCACAGAGCGGTTTTACCTTTGCGGCGGTTCTTGATTATTAATACAAATTGAAGTATGGAATCAGTTAAAGATAAAACATTGTGATGAGATATATTTCATCTAATATATATTCAATTTTTAGTAACATTTTTTATTTACACAAAAAGAAAATGATACGGTTAAAGAACAACTCCGTGCTCTCTCTTTTTGTGTCCATGCTGTGTAAGCTGTACCAAGAAAACTGAGAAAGAGTTGCC
>JAEEGK010014516.1_pt1 | contig 17597 bp, 9 predicted proteins | sample 8958771 | NCBI WGS metagenome assembly JAEEGK01 (sample SAMN16246547, study PRJNA631951) | gut metagenome | biome: gut microbiome; feature: rumen; material: SC-attached | host: Bos | place: Iran: Karaj | collected 2018-10
TTTTTTAAACACAATCATACTATGACTTTAAAATTAAGAAGCATGTATAGCAGTCAATTAGATAAAATTTTATTTAATGAATATACTCATAATAAAATTGTCTTATAAATACAATTGTATATATATATTAAATAATATATGAAAAATAATATTTTAATTCTTTATATATACCTAATAAATATCTTATAAAAAATTATTTATATTTATATTAACAAAACTAATATTATATTAATTTATTTATAAAAAATATAAAATTATCCAATAAAAATTATTATAATTTGCATAATATTAAAAGATTTAAAAATAATAAAAAGAAAAAAATTTTTGACTCAAAACTAAATAAATAAAAAAAATAAAATACCTAAATTTTATGAAGTCAACTTTAATACCAAAAAATTCACAAATCATCTTAAAAGATATTAACTGATACATATTAAGAACAGCTTTAATTTTATCATTATTAAGACCTTTAGGTACTTGCATTAAGTGATAATTACTATTTTTAAAAATACTTCCATTAACACTTTTACTAGTTTCTTCAACAAAAATATCAGGAACTAATTTAATCTTAGCATAATTTAAAGTGATGACAACATTAAAATTATTATCAGGTTTATTAATAAGAATATTAACTCCATTAACACTTCCATCTTGATAATTAATAGGATTAAAAATAATATTTAAATTTCCCCAAACATGATCTTCTAAATTTTTAGCATCTTGAATTGCTTCTATAAATAAATATAAGTTATTTTTATCTATACCAAAATTTTTTTTTCCAAAAAATTCATCATAATATTGAATTTTTAATCCAACACATATCGATATTTTAAAATTACCATAAAATTTTTCCAAACTTGAACCTTTTGTAAATTCTTTTATTATAAGAGAACTATTTTTTTTATATTCTTCTATTATATTTTTTAATTTTATATTAGAAGTTTTTTTATTTAGTTTTTTTTAAATGTTTTATAATTTTTATAATAAAATTATTTAAAAAATATATATTTTGTTTTTTTTACAATACTTATTTATTTTATATTAAATATTATTATAATAATTAAAAAAAATAAATTTACTTTTCTAATTCATCTTTATATTGAATATTTTTTAATATTTCATTTTTATTTTTAATTATAAAAGCAAATCCATTTACCCACATTTTAAAATCTTCATAAGAACATAATAAAATTTCAATTCTATAATTATTTTTCATAAGTAAAGAAAAATTAAAAGTTTTATTTAAAGCACATTTAGATATATCTTTTTTAGATAATTTGTCATATTTTAAATATTCTTTCTCAATAAAATCATCTAAATTTCCATTTTTATAATTTACTTTATATCTTCTATAATTTCTATGTATTTCAATAATAATTTTAATTATTGAATTTACAATTGTATTTTGTATATTTTCAATTTTTAAATTTAAAATATCTAATTGTGTTGAAGGAACAATTTTAATTGTATCTAATTTTTTACTTAAACTAATTGTAGATTTAATAAAATTATAAGGATGAATAATAAGATTATTTGGATTAATATTTGAAAGAGGATTAAATTTATGATATGGACCATTTATTGTTCTATAATAACAAAAAGTTATTTGAGTTAATGGATTTAATTTATTCATTAATGAATTATTAAAATTACTAATTTTTTCTGTTTTATATATTTTATCTTTTAAATTTTGTATAACTTGACCTAATTTTTCTTTTTCTTCTAACCAAATTTTATTATTATCATTATTATTTAAATTATAATTTGTTCTTATATTATAAATACTATGTATACTATTTGCTCTTCCTAAATATTGATTTGGGTTATAACTTATATAATTACTATTTCTACTTATATTTAAATCTTGTTCTTTTGTTGTTAATGGATTTGTTTGATTTAAATTATAATTTGTATTAGTATCTGGATATATTAATTGAGGAATATTTATATTTATTTCTTTTTTTTGTCTTATTTTATTTCTATTTGATGTAGGATAATTTGAAATTGTTTTATCAATACTAAGATTAATTCTATTAATTGAATATTTTGATTCATTTAAACTTTTATCAAATATACTTTCATTATTTGTATTATTAATAAAAATATTATGTGAACTTCTACTTAAAGGAGCTTTACTTTTAATTCTAAAATTGCTATTATTAATATTAGTATAACTATAATTAGTTGTAGGAATTTTTTGATATTCATTAATACTATAATTATTTGGGTTATTATTATTATTATTTAAATTTAAATTTAAATTAGATTCATTCATTTCATTATTTCCTTTTAAAGTATATAAATTTTCACTTATAAAAGAATTAGGTTGTTGATTTATTTGATTAAAATTTTTTAATCTTGGAGAATATAAATTATTATGATCTTGAATCATTGATTTAGATTCAATATATGAATTATTATTATTTGTTCTTTCAAAACCAAATAATGGTTTATAATAAGTACTTTTAATTGTTGAATTTATACTGTCTACTAATTTATTATAAATTGTTAAATTTGAACCATATTTACTTTTATATATTTGTAATTGAGTTTTTATTATGTTAAATTTATCTGCAATTAACTTTCTTAATGTTATAATTTCTTGATTTGATTTTAATTTTTGTACTTCAATTTCATTTTTTAATTTATTTATTTCTTCTTCTATTTGTTCTAAATTTTTCTTTGTTTCATTTGTTTTTTCATCAGATTCTTTTTTAACTTTTTTACTTTCATTTTCTAATTTTAAAATTTCATTTAAAATATCATTTTTTTTATTTAATAAATTATTTCCTTTATTACTTATTTCTATATATGCTAATTCGTTTTTAGTTAAATTTGGTTTTAATAAACTTTCATTTATTTGATTTTCTTCTGCATATGATTTTATTTGTGAATTTATATCTGTAATTCTATAATCAATATCTTCTAATTTACTTTTTAATTTTGTTATATTTAAAAATAAATTTTCTAAAATTTTATTTCTTTCTTTTTTCATATATTTATATTCCTTGTTAATAAAATTTATTTTATTTTCAATTATTCCATCATAATGTATTGCTTTAAAAAAATATAATAAATAATCATTTATATTATTATATGAAAATTCTTCTATATTTGAAGTATATGTATTTGTATTAAAACATTCTATTATTTTTTTTGTTAATGAGTATAAAAATTGTTTAATATTATGACTAATATAATTGTTTTGTTTTATTTTTAACATTTTAATATAATTTCCCAATTCACTTTTAATAATATTATTTAAATTATTTTCATTAATTGAAATTTGAATATTATTATTATTTAATGATTCTAAATTATTATTATTTCCATTACTATTAACGAATTTATTATTTTCTCTATTATTATTTATTTCAATTATTTCAGAAAAATCTTCAACTAATTTATTACTTGCTTTATTAATATCTATATTTTCTAATTCATAATTATTTAACTCAATTTTATCATTATTATTTTGATTATTATTTATATAATCATTCATTAATGACATATTTAATTTTTTAAATTTCAAAATTTCATCAAGAGATTCTTTTTGAGAAATTAAATTTATTATTTCCTCTTTTACTATTAATTTTTCTTCCTTTGACATTTTTAATAATTCTTTAATTTGACTTTCTTTTTGTTTTAATTCTTCAATACTATTTAAAATATTATTTTTATTAAATTCATAATTATCAATATCTTTTTTATATTTAAATATTTCATTTCCATAATTATTTGTTTGTTTTGAATCAAGTATAATTTCATTTATTTGTTCTTTAGTTAAAAAATTATTAGTATTATTAGAAAGAATATATTTTGATAAAGTTAATGATTGAAAAGAAATTGGATTAAAAGTTGATAATTTATCTTTTAATTGATTAATTTGATTATTTAAATCATTAATTGTAACTTGTTTAATTTTAATTTGAGTATCATTATTAGATAAATATGAAAGAAGAGATGATGATATCTCAGTTAAATTTTTTTGTAATTTTTCCTTTTTTTCTTCTAAGTCTTTTATTTTTTTTAATTGTGGATTATTATCATTATATTCATTTTGATTTTGTGTTATTTCATTTATTTTTGATTCTGCTTTATATATATCATCAACTAAAGAATGAATTAATGTTTCTTCATTTATAGTATAGTCATTATTATTTGAAGAGTACATTTTTTTCCTTTAATATTTAATTTTTAATTTAAATCTTTTTATCAAATTTTATTTTTTCATTATATTTTTTATAAAAAAAAATAAATAAAAAAAATAAATTAAAAAAATTAATTAAAAATATTTAAATATTCCTCAAAAAAAAAAAATGATAAATGAAATAACATTAACAAATATCCCATTAATTCCATTAATATCATTAATAACATTTACAATAATAGGAATAATACATTCCCTAAATATAATAAAAAACCAACTTTTAAACAAAAAAAAAATAAAAAATAAAATAACAAACACACCATCAGATTCAATATTATCTCTAATGAAAAACACACCTCTCTTATACATAAAATCCTTATCAAAAATAACAGGATATAACATATATGCAAAATTAGAAAATTACCTTCCATATACAAGTAAAGATAGAATGATAAAAAATATAATATTAACAGCAGAAAAAAATGGTAAATTAAATAAAAATAGTACAATTTATGAAGGAAGTTCAGGAAATACTGCATATAGTGTAGCAATAATAAGTAAAATTTTAGGTTATAAATGTACAATAATAATTCCAGATGATTGTTCAAAAGAAAAAATAAATTTATTAAAAACTACAGGATGTAAAATTATAATAACAAAACAATGTCCATTTTCAAATTTTAAAGATAATTATATTAGATTAGCAAAAAATTTATGTGATAAAGATCCAAATGGTTTTTATATTAATCAATTTTATAATAAAATAAATTATTTAACACATTATAATGAAACAGGACCAGAAATTTATAATACATTAAAAGGAAAAATTGATTGTTTTATATCATCAGCAGGAACAGGAGGAACAATAACAGGAATATCTAAATTTTTAAAAGAAAAAAATCCTAATTGTAAAATTATATTATCTGATATTAATGGAAGTGGAATGTATAATTTTGTAAAAGAAGGTGTAATGTTTACTAAAGAAGAAAGTGAAAGTAATAGAAAAAAAGAAAGATATTATTCTATTATTGAAGGTATTGGTATTAATTTTTTAAATGATAATTTTAATGAAGCTATTATTGATGAATGTTATAAAGTTTCTGATAATGAAGCTTTGTTTATGAGTAAATTTATTTATGAAAATGATGGATTGTTTTTTGGAGGAAGTAGTGCTGTTAATTTTGTTGCTTTGTATAAAATGTTTTTAGATAAAAATAATAATGTTGTTAATTGTATTCCTAAAGGAGGAAATGTTGTTACTGTTGTTTATGATAGTGGGATTAAATATATTTCTAAGTTGTTTAATGAGGAAAATATGAAAAATAATGAGATTAAAAATATTGAAGATATTAAATTGTAATTTTATTTTTTTTAATGTTATTTAAATTTATTTTGTTAATTAGTTTTATGGATATTATTTTTGAATTTTATTTATTTTTTTTTTTCTTTAATATTTATATTATTATTAATTTATTTTGTGATTATTTTAGAATTCTTTTATTTATTGAATCTTTTTTTTTTTTAAAGGATGATTTAAATGTTTTTTTTCTAAATTTAATTTGATTTTTGACTTTTGAATTGAAGTAAAATCATGTTATTTTTCTTCAAATAAATTAAGAGTATTCATATTATTAATTATTTATTTATTTATTTAAATTTAATTAATTTAAAATTAAATAATTTAAAAACAAATTTAAATTAAATGTATTATGGATGGAAATATAAATCTAAAATTAATTTAGATAAACCAATTTTACAAAAAGTAATTTATTAATAATATATTATATATAGAAAGAAGGAATGAGAAGTCAATCTCAATGTTATTATAATGTAAAAACACAAAAAGAAAATGAAAAAAATATTACTTCTTACAATGAAATAATAATAAATAAAAGAGTATTTAATTCCATTTGTAATAATAATAAAGAAAAGACAATAAATTCTAACTTAATAAAATCTACCAGCAAAAAATTTAAAAAATCTAAATCAAAAATTAAAGAGCAAAACAATAATTTAATATCATTAATTCCAACTGCAAGAAATAAAAAAAAAAATTTAAAAATTAAAACAAATATTTTATTATTTCAACAAAATAATAAGAATAATAAATCTTATAAAAGTTTAACAAATAAAACTAATAATAATTCAATAATTGTTGATGAAAATAAAGAAAATAATAGTTTATTGTCTCAAATTTCAAATAATAGTAATCAGAAAAATTGTAGAAAATTATCAAAAAAGAGAAATAATTCAAATAAATTGACAAATAAAAATAGTAAAATAAATACTCAATCAAGTAATAAATCAATGATAAATATTCATCAAGAAAATAAAAATAAATCTAATAATTCAAATACTAAAAATAATAAAAAATTAAAAAAAATAATTTTTATTCAAAGATGGTGGAGAACTATAAATTCTATAATTTTAATTCAAAAAATATTTCGAGGTTTTTTATTTAGGATAAAAAATATTTATAAATATAAAATTAAAGTGAGTAAAAAATTAAGTTTAAAAAGAAGAAATATTATAACTATAATTCATAGAATTAAAGTAGGAAAAAAATTATTAAATTCTTCATTTGATTATCAAAGAAAGAAGAAATTATATCAAAATTTTTCAAATTATTCTGATTCAAATATTAAAAAAATACCTAATCATTCATATGTAAAGTTAAGTAATAATGATAATTCCAAAAATAAAATAAATAATCAATTTATAATAACTTCTCAATTTAATTTTTCAATTATTGACAATAAAAATCAAAAAGAAATAAATTCATTTAATTAATAAAATGATTATATTTTTATTCTAATTAATAATAATAATTTTCAATAATATATTATATAAATCAAATATACAAAATATAAAAAAAACTGATAGTAAAAAAAAAAAATAATACTTTAAATATCAAAATGAATTTTTAAATTAAATAAATTTTTAATATTATAAAAAACCTATTAAAAAAAGATAAATAAAAAAATATATAAAATAAAAAAAATTATTTAACAAAAAATTATACTTAAAAATATTTACTGAATAATTTCAATTTCTCTTCCATTTAACTTTTGTAGACCTCTAACATTACTTAATCTTCCATATAAAATAGGAAACATATTTAATTGATTTCTACTAATTTGAAATTTATCAATCATAACAAACCATTTAACATTACTTTTACAAGAAGGACTTGTAGTCGATCCAGTATAACTTGCAAATTTAATATTAGCATTATTATTAATAATTTTTGACAAATCCATTAAATCACTTATATATAATGTATTTTCAATTTGAACTTTTTCATTATTTCTTATTCTTTTAGAATAAATAAAATTATTTTCAGTTGAAAAAATTGGTTTTAAAAAATTAAAATCATCTTCACCTTCTTCAAATAAAAAAGCAAAAGCAATTATATTTTCATATTTATCTTTACAAATCATTTGAATTTCTAAATCTGATCTTATTTCATTAAAAGTATGTTCTGAAGGATAATGAATAAAGAATTTTTTTACTTCAAATTCATGATCAACAAATTTAACTTTTCCAAAATTTCCATTATTAAAAATAACAATTTTATAATCATCATTATAAATAAAAATATTTTTTCCATTTGGTCCTTTTAATTTAAAATTTAATTTTTTTTCTGAAATTTTAGTATTTGAATATATTTCAATATTAATTGGTGATAAAAATTTTCCTGTTTTACATTCAATTGGCCAATTTGTAATATTAAAAATTTCTGAATTAATATCATTTTCTTCACTTAAAGGTTTTCTTCCTTGTGATTTTTCACCTTTTTCTATTATATTTTCTATTTTATTATATGGAGAATATAATTCTTCTTGATACATTTTCATTCCCATAAATTGATTTATTATTTTTTCTCTTTCATTTTTTGTATTATTTGAATTTAAAAGTGATTTTTTTAAAAAATTTTTTTCTTTTTCTTCTAATGAAAAATCGTCTTTTAAATTCATAAAATTTTTATATGGTTCATAATTTTCTTTTTTTAAATCTTTTTCTATTAATTTCATTTGAAATAATATTATATTTTTCTTTAAATCTGTTATTGAATTATTTTTTATTCCTTCAATTAAATCTTTATATAAATTTTTCCAAATAAAATATTTTTCTTTTATATTTTTTCTTTTTAATTCACCTAAATTTAAAGGAATATCTTTATCAATAATTAAAGTATTATTTTTATTTGGTTTAAAAGAAGTCATTAAATTAATATCAATTTTTTTTGATAATTTTTCTTTAGCTAAAACTTTTTGTTTAACTAAATCAAAAGGAGTAGACACATCAAAAATTCCTTCTTCTTTAATAAATTTTTCTTCTTTTACTTTTCCATTTTCATTTGTTTTATTTTCCATTTTTTCCATTTTTTCATTTAATTCTTCTCTTTTATTTCCTTCAGAAACTATTTTTTTATTTTCTTCTATTTTTTCTTTTATTGTATTTGTTGGAGTTGTTAAATATATTTTTCTATTATTTCTTTCTTGAATATCTCTATTTTTATTTATTAATTCTTTTGGATAATTTTTTAATTGATTTTTATTAATATATAATACATCAGTTAATATTATAAATTTACTATTATCTTCACATGGTGGTTCATTTTCTTTTCCTTCATAGAAAAAAAAGTCTTTTTCATCTGATAAATATTTACTTAAATTAATTTGTTCTTTTATTTTTATTTTTTCATATGGTTTCATATTTAAAATATCTTTATTATCAAAATTTAATTTTCCAAAAATTAAAGAATAATCATCATCACTTTCTTTAAATAAAATACAAATAATAATTTTTTCTCCAATTGAATTTTGATGAATAATATTTAATTCAACTGGATATTTATATCCTCTAAATGAATGAAGAGAAGGAGAATAAAAATTAATTTTTGAAGAACTAAATATTTCATCATTATAAATAAAATAACCAAAATCTCCTTCAAGTTGTAAATTATTTAAATCATGATATAATAAATATTCTGTGTTCATATTATTATAATGAAAATTTATTTTTAATTCTTTATATGTAAATGGAGGAGATATGTCAATTGGACTTTGATTATCTTTTTTACATAATTCTGGCCAGTCTTTTCCTTTTTTTTCATAATTCCATGATTTTGATATTGTTAATAAGAGAAGAAAAATTAGAGATTCGAGTTTTTTTTTCATTTAATTTTTTTTATGTTTTTTTTTTAATTTTTTATATTATTTTTTTTTTATTTAATTCGTTTTTTAAGTAATATTTTTAAGGTTAATTTTTTGAAATTTTTAAAGTATTATTTTATTATTTTTTTTCTAATAATAATTTCAAATAAAAATAATTTATATATTAGAGAATTAAAATATTATTTCCATTAAACAAAAATCAAATAAAAATATTTAATATTAAACCAATATGTTAATAAAAGAAAAAATATTTAAATTAATGAAAACTATTGATATATATGGCTTTAATTTTCCTCTTCGTTACAAAAAAGAAACTCAATACAACACATTATGTGGATCATTTTTTAGTATAATTTCAATATCAATAATAATATTAATATCATTTTTATATTTTAAAAAAATGGTTCAAAGAACAAATTTTTCATTAGTAACAAATTACATTTATACAGAAGATAATTTAGAAATTGATTTATCAAATTTTCCTTTAATGATAGGTTTAATAAATTATGATGGTCAAATTGAAATAGATGATTCATATATTACATTTAAATTAGAAAAAAATGTATATACTCCAACAAAAAATGAATTAGGATATTCTTTATTAAAAAGAACATCTTATCAAATTGAATTAGAAAAATGTACATTAAATAATTTTGGTAAATATCAAGATTTATTTAAAAAATATGATTATAGGAAAAATTTATGTGTTAAACAAAATCAAAATTTAACTATTAAAGGAAGAAATGGAGATCAAGTAAAAGGTTATACAACTTTAGAAATGCATTTAATAAAATGTGAAAATTCAACTATTAAAAATAATTATTTTTGTAAAAATGAAGAAGATATTGATAAATTTTTATTAAATTCTTATGTTTCTTTTTTTTATATTTCACAAACAACAAATCATTTTAATATTACTCATCCAATTTATAATCTTTTAAATTCTAATACTTATGCAATTAATATTGGTCATGTTAAGAGATATTTTGTTTTTTTTTCTAACGATATTTATTTAAGTGATAGTGGTTTAATTTTTGATAAAAGTAAAGAATTTAATTTATTTCAATATCATCATACTCATTTTGATTTTTTAGAAAAAGATCATCAACAATATTTTTCTGGGAAAACATTAATTGAAATTAGTTTAACTTGTCATGATATAAAAACTGAATATAATAGAGTATATATTAAAATACAAGATGTTTTAGGTTATATTGGTGGAATTTATGATATTATTAGTATTTTTTTTCAATTTATTTCTTATAATTTTGTTAAAAAATCTTTTATAAATGGAATTGGTAATTTTTTTATTTCAAGTAATTGTAAAAATTTAACCATAAATTCATATAAAAATAGTATTGATAAAAGTAATTTTGCTTTAAAAAATAATTTTAAATGTAATATTTCTACTATTCCTTTTAAAGTTAAAAAAATTGATGATATAAATATTTGTACTGTTTTTAATATTAAAGTTAAAAATCAAATTTTAAATTTATTTGATGTAAATGAAAATGAATTAAAATTAATTCAAAATTTTGAAAAAACTGAAAAAAATTGGTATTATTATTTACTATATTATATTTTTCCCTTATATACTTTGGAACATTTTCAAAAATATAAAATATTTAATCTTTATATAAATATTTTTCATAGGTTTTTAAGTATTGATTTTTTTATTCCAATAATATTAAAATCATACCAGTCTTTAAATGATTTAAATAATTTATAATATTTATTTAATATTTATTGTTATTTGTTATATTATTTGTGTCATATTAATATAATGTTTGTTAATTATTTTAAATATAAGAATTTTTATTAAATAATATTTTAAATTTATTATATTTATAAAAATTATAAATAAAAAAATTCTTTATATACATTAAGAGATTAAAATTTTCAATGGTCAAAATATACTACTCCTTAAGTTAATAAAGAATTAAATTAAATATAATATTTTAAATAAAATAAATATATATCAATTGTAATATATAAATTTTCTATAAATAAAATTAAAAATTTATTTTTTTATAAGTTTTATTTATATTATAATTTAATATTAAATTCCCATTTTAATATCTATAATATTTTTTAGTTCATTTTTTTATTAATTTATATATATACATAATTTACATATTTTATAATTGTAATAATTATTTTTTTGGAAAATCATAAAAATTCCCTGATAGTTTATGAGAAGAAAGAACATTTTTTAATCCAAGAGTTTTAATATTAGAACTAGATTTAGATGAACTTTGTATATTTCCTTGATCAAAAATATTATTAATTAAATCAATTAACTTATCAACATTTTCAATATAATTTAAAGCTTTAGAAGGTTTTTTTCCAATAACAGTAGTATAAATATAAATATGATTTAATTGTTCTTCTAAATCTTTTTGTATTTTATTTAAATAACTAAATAAAATTTCATCATTTTCAGAATTTCCAATAGCCCAAATAAATTCAGGTTTTTTGTCATTCATAATAGTTTCTTTAATAATATGAGAAGCAAAAACTCCTTTATTAATATTTTTATTAGAAATTTTAATATAATTTACTCCTTTCATAACTTGTAATTTAATATTTCTAATTGAAGATTCTAAAATACTAATAATTTTATTAGAATATAATAAACCTTGTTCTCTATCACATTCATCATAATTCCAAATAATACAACTTTGTTGAATTTCTATTTTTGCTCCTTCACAATTTTTTGTATAAGGTTCTAATATTTCTTTTACTTCATTAACCCAAATATTTGATATTAAATCAGTGTATAATTGATGAAAATTATCTTCTGATGGAATTTTAAATGAAAATCCATTTTCACTAACTAAAAATAAATTAGATATATCTTTATATTGATTTAATAAATTTTTTTCATTATTTTTTGACATTATATATATTAAATTTTTTTGATCTGTTCCTAATTCATTTAATAATGATATTATTTGTTGTGTTTTATTTGTGTTTATATCTTCTAAATTAAAAAAAATAAATCGTCTTGTTGATATTTTATAATCTTCAATTAAATCTTTTGATATTAATTTAGTTATTTTATTTTGATTTTTCATATATCTAAAATTTAATCCAATACCAAAACTAATAAAATATTCTTGTAAATTATTTGCATTTTTAATATCTTTAAATATTGAAAATAACCATTTTTTACAAGAACTTCTTTTAACTAAATTAAAATCATTTTCTTTACTTTCAAAATAATTTTTATCTTCATAAAAAGATTGATAAGCTTTAATAAAACCTTCATGAATTGATTTAGAATCAAAAGGAATAATTCTAATTGAATGTGCTAAAGTTGGATTAATACATTCTGAAAACATATATTCAACTAAATTATATTCTTTAAAAAAAATTTTTAAAAGTAAAAATTCATATAAACCAAGAGAATAACTTCCTCTTTTTGAAGTTCTAACAAAACAATTTGTATTTGATAAAATTGCTAATCTATTTTTATAAGATAAATTTCCTACTTTTATTATTATTAATTTTTCCTCATTTTCTTTATTAATTTCTTCTGAAAAATTTATTATATCATTTATTAAAATTTCTTTTTCTTTTGATAAAATAAAATTACCATTTTTATCTAATTCATCAGAATCAATATTTATATATTCATAATATATAATTTTATTTTTATTTTCTCCTAAATCTTCAATAAATCTTTTTAAACCTTCTAATTTTTGTTTAATTGTAATTAAAAATTGAACACCATCAATTGAAACAAAAACAAATTTATCTTTATTAATTGTTTTCAATTCATTATATTTAATTTTAAATTCATTATCTTCAATAATATTTTTAATTAAATCAGGTTCAGGTGTAATATTATTAACTCTAATAATTAATTTTCTTCCTAAATAAGATAAAACAATATCACCTTGTAAAGTTGAACTAAAATCAACATTTAATACATTTTTAGCAACACTTAAAAAATTTTGATTAGATTCAAAAATATGAAAACCAATAACAGAACAATTTAAAATTGATTTTAATATTTCTTCTCTCCAAGGAAGATTCATAAATATATCAACAGAAGGAAAATGACTATGAATAAAGAAACCAATTGATATTTTTTCTATAATACTTTTATTATATCTTGAACATAATGAATATAATAATGAAGGAGTTAAAAAAAAATGAATATCATTTAATAATATTAAACTCTTTTCATTTATTATACTTAATATTTTTTCTGTTGTTATTTGATTAAAATTTCTATATAAATTCCAATTTTTTTCATCTGGAAAATATCCTTTTATAAATTTAGATGTTGTCATATAATGAAATATTGGTTCTATTATTTCTTTAAATAATATTTTTAAATTTTTATACATTGTTTCATTTATTGGAATTGGAAACATTCTATATTTTTTTTCTAGTAAATCATATATTTCATTTAATTCTTCATTATTAAAATTATAAAAATTATTTAAAATTCCTACCCATTTTATATTTTGTTCTTTTTTTGTTATATAAAATAAATTTTGATATATTGGTTCATTTAATATTTTAATTCCCCATTTTTTTTCTTTTTCACAATTTTCATTTTTAATTATATTAATAGGTAAATAAAGAGAACAAATAATTAAATCATCATCTAAATAAATATCATTATTTTCAATAATATCTTTATCAATATTTTTATAATCATTTTCATCATTACTTACAATACTATCATCCTTATAATTTAATTCAGGTAATAAATCATCATCATTCTCATTTTCATATAAAATATCATTTTTTTTATCTTCATCAACAAAATCTTGTAAATTAATTTTATTATTAATATTATTCTCAATATTATTATCAATATTATTAATATTAGAATCAATGATTTTAGAATCAATTTCAAAATCAAAATAATTAAAATCATCTTTTGTAGGAGTATTTGGAATAGAAAAAGAAATTGAAGGAGTATATTTTTCAATAATACTTCCTGGATCAAATATAACTAAACGAAAATAATTTCCAACTTTTACTTTTAAATTTGCATTATTTTCTGTTTTTTCCCATTGAGAAAATTTACCATCTTTAAATATTAAATATTTATATTGTATTTCAGAGTTTTGACGAGCTATTATATTTTCTTTACTTTTCCATAAAGGATATTCTGAATTATTTGTTACCATTTTTTCACTCTTTTCTATTGACCAATTTCCTAATGATGGTATATTTCCTGTTATGTGAATTTCTTCTCCTGGAAATGTCTTTCTTTCAAATTTAAATTGAACAAAACAATTTTTTTGTTCTTCCATATATTTAATTTTTTTTAAATAATTATATTTCAATTAGAATTTTATTTTGGAAATTACCATTAAATTTAATTATCATTATTTGTTAATTTAAAAAAAATATTTTTTTTAAATTTATAAATTGTTTTTTTTTTAAAAAAGGAAAATATTTTTTTTTTTAAATTTATATTGAATATATAAAAATTATTTATGTTTAAAAATGATATAATTAGAAAGTTAATTAACTGTTAGAATAATTTAAAATAAAGAATCTAAAATTCTTCTTTGTGTATTTGTCATTCCATTATTTTCATCATAATCAAATTCGTTATTTGATTGTATATTATTTCCATTATTTATATCAATATTAAATCCATTATTATTATTGTTATTGTTATTATTATTATTCATATTTAAATTCATTCCATTATTCATTATATTATTATTGTTATTATTATTTTGAATATTGTTATATCCATTCATATTATTATTTTGATTTTGGAAATTCATATTTAAATTATAATTCATTCCATTTAAAACTTGATTATTATTATTTGAAATAAAATTATTTCCATTAATATTATTATTATTATTATTATTATTATTATTATTTATGCTTAAATTATTCCCATTATTATTATTTATGTTTAAATTATTACCATTATTATTATTTGAAATAAAATTATTTCCATTATTAATATTTGAGTTAAAATTATTTCCATTATTATTATTTGACATAAAATTCATATTATTATTGATAATCTCCATATTTTGTTTATTAACCAGATTTATGTTTTGATTATTATTATTCATATTATTATTTCCTATCATTAAATTATTATTATTCATTATATTTTGATTATTATTTTCATATAAATCCATAAGATTATTTTTATTTTGTTGACTTGAATTATTGCTAAATATATTATTCAAATTACTATTCATATTATTATTTTGAAAATTATTCATATTTCCTATATTATTATTATTTATATTTCCCATATTATTATTATTCATATTCCCCAAATTATTATTATTATTTATATTACCCAAATTGTTATTATTCATATTTCCCATATTATTATTATTCATATTTCCCATATTATTATTATTCATATTTCCCATATTATTATTATTCATATTGCCCATATTATAATTTAAATTGTTCAAATTATTATTATTCATATTACTCATTCCCATATTATTATTCATGATATTCAAATTATTTATATTATTATTTAAATTTGAATACATTCCAAAATTATTATTGTTATTATTATTATTTTGTTGAGGTTGTGGGTTAGAAAAAATATCAAATAAATCATTAATAGTTTGATTAAGTTGTTTCCCATTATTATTAATATTCATATTATTCATATTATTATTATTCATATTATTACTATTCATATTATTATTATTCATATTATTATTATTCATATTATTATTATTCCCAAAATTTTGAATTTGAAAAAAATTATTTTGATTATTATTAAAACTATTATTATTATTTTTTTGATTATCTCTATAAGAAGGTTGTTCAGCCATTTTTTGTATAAAAATAGAAAGAAAAGGTTCAACTTTTTTTCCTTTTTTAAAATCATTCCATCTATCCATAGTTCTTCTAATATCTTCAGTAACTCCAATAGAAATATCCATAAGAATTTGATCTTTTAATTTATCACTTTCAATAGTTTCAATTAATTGAGAATTTCCTTTTTTTAATATTTCAATATATGAACTTAAATCATCATTATATCTTCCATATTTAATTTTATCCATTAAATCATTTGAAATTCCAATTGCTTCAACTAATTCATTTAATTTTTTTACTAATTTTCTATATTTTTTTTCATAAGAATTTTGATTTAAATCTAAATTAATTGATTCAATATAATTAGTTGCAGATAAATTATAATTATTATTATTTTTATTATTTTGACTTAAAGAATTTTTTTTATGATGAGGACTTTTATTATGATTATGACTACTATGATTATGATGAATATTATAATTTATATTATTATTTTCTCTAAGATATTTATCATATGAACTTGAATAATTTTTTGGAAAATTAACATCATTTTCTTTTAATGATTTATAAATATAAAAAAAATTTGGTATTTGTGAATTATATTTTTTAAAATTTTTACCCCATTTTTCAATTAAATATAAAATTTTTAATTGAATATCAATTACTTCTCTTGTTTTTAAAATATTTATTAAATTTGATAAAAAGTCTTTTGATGATATTTGAGTCCATAAATGCATTTTTCCATTATCTACAGTATAATCTAATAAATCAAGAGCCAAAATTGATATTTGTTGATCATAATCATTTATTTTATTTTTAATAAATGAAACAAAATTTATTATTTCTGTTGGATTTGTATTTAATATTTCTAATATTGTTTTCCAAAGTTGTGAAGGATATCCTTTGTTTTGAAATAATGTTTGAAGAAGGGGAATTAGTTTTGACATTTTTTTTATTCTGTTTTTTTTAATTTATTAATTATTTTACTTTTGATAATTGAAAATAAAATTTTATTTTTTTTATATATTTGTTTTTTATCGGTTTTTAATTTTTTATATTTTTTTTAATTTTTTTTATTTTATATTTATTTTATTTTATTTTATTATTTTATTTTATTTAATTAAATAAATGTTTTTAAAAATATATTTGTTTGATATATGATTAATAAATTTGTTATTTATTTTTTTGATAATTTCGTAATATTTTATTTTTTTATTTTTTTAATAACCTAATTTAGTTCTTCTCCAATTTCTTTTCTTTGCATTATATCTTATTGTATTTCCTGTTCTATATCTAATCCAATTTGGAATTTGTCTATTTTGTTTTATTTTTTTACCAAGTCTTTTTTTTAAAGCAAAAGTTTTCTATTTAAAGTAAAAATATTAACCTTACCATTTTCTTAGATATTAAATATTAATAAAAATAAATAATTTCCTTAATTAAAAAAAAATAAATAAATTTAAAATTATCATTTACAAAAA
>JAEEGK010014518.1_pt1 | contig 17597 bp, 13 predicted proteins | sample 8958771 | NCBI WGS metagenome assembly JAEEGK01 (sample SAMN16246547, study PRJNA631951) | gut metagenome | biome: gut microbiome; feature: rumen; material: SC-attached | host: Bos | place: Iran: Karaj | collected 2018-10
TTCACGCACTGCCTTCGCGGCGATCCCCTCTACGGTCCCCCGCCATCCGGCGTGCACAGCGGCGACGACGCCATCGCCCTCCAGAAGAATAGGGACGCAGTCCGCGGAAAAAACCATGAGCGCCAGTTCCGGCGTATTCGTTATGAGGCCGTCCGCCTCTGCCAGCGGTTGGTAAACATCCTGTATCGCATCGGAAGCTTCCACATGCAGGATGCGGTCCGTGTGCTGCTGGCTGAGGAAGACAAATCGTCCACATCCGATCATCTCTCCTACGCGGCGGAAGTTCTCGCGTACGTTGGCCGGGTCGTCATCGCAGCTTCGCCGGAGATTCAGGCTGGACCAAATGCCGGAGGACACGCCTCCGGCTCTGGAGGTAAACAGATGTCGGGATCGTTCCATCAGCGGTCCCTTCCGTGGCAGAATTTGTATTTTTTCCCGCTGCCGCAGGGGCAGGGATCATTCCGCCCGATCTTGGTCTTACGGATGGGCTGCTGCTTTTCCCCCGAACCGCCCAGGTTGTTCAGCGATTCTTTTGCCACGCGGCGGCGCTGCATATCCTCCTCGGGACGCTTGACCTCGACCGTCAGGATGCGGCGGCTAACCTCCGCTTTGATGCCCTTGATCATGGCGTCGAACATCTCGAAGCCTTCCTGCTTATAGGCGTCGATCGGCTTGGTGTTTCCATAGCCCCGGAGGCCGATGCCGCGGCGAAGGTCATCCATGGAATCAATATGCTCCATCCAGAATTCGTCGACCACTCGCAGCAGGATGACCCGCTCCAGTTCCCGCATGACCGGCGTCTCCGTTCCGGGCAGAAGGCCGAACCGCTTTTCTTTCTCATCCAGGAAAGCAAACGCCAGGTCCCTGAGGCGTTCGGACAGATACTCCTTTGTGTAGCTGTTGAGCTCCACGACGCTGGGATGGAAATCCTCGTCCTTGACAAAGAGTCCTTTATACGGGGCGATAATGCTCTGCAGCTCCTGGAGATCGCTGACATATCCTTTTTCCGCCATAGCGTCGGTCATGTTCATGTCGATGGTATCTGCGACCATGTTGCGGATGCTCTTGCTGACATCCTCCCCATCCAGCACCTGCATGCGCTGCTTATAAATCAGCTCACGCTGCTGATTCATCACATCGTCGTATTCCAGCACGGTTTTGCGCGATTGGAAGTTGCGGCTCTCTACGCGCTTTTGTGCATTCTCCAGGGCGGAAGAGATCATTTTGTTATTGATGGGCATATCGTCTTCCATGCCCAGGCCTTCCATCATGGCCTGCACCCGTTCACCGCCGAACAGCCGCATCAGATCGTCCGTCATGGCGATATAGAATCGCGTCTCGCCGGGATCGCCCTGACGTCCGCTTCGGCCTCGAAGCTGGTTGTCGATCCGGCGTGATTCATGACGCTCCGTACCCAGAATAAAGAGGCCTCCGGCAGCGCGGACCTTTTCCGCCTCTGCAGAGGTTTCCGCGCGATGCCGTTCCATGGATTCCCTGAAAAGCACCCTTGCTGCAAGGATGCGTTCATCGCGCACATCACCGTAGCCGGTAGCGGCGGCGATCTCTTCTTCTGTGTATTCCGCCTTTCTCAGGTCGCTTTTCGCCATATACTCCGGGTTGCCGCCCAACATGATGTCGGTGCCGCGGCCTGCCATATTGGTAGCGATGGTGACGGAACCGAATTTGCCGGCCTGGGCAACGATCTCAGCCTCACGCTCATGCTGCTTTGCGTTCAGCACATTATGAGGTATTTTCCGCTGATGCAGCAGATGGCTCAGCTGCTCGCTTTTCTCAATGGAGATCGTGCCGACCAGCACAGGCTGGCCTTTTTTATGGCACTCCTCGATCTGCTGAAGGATGGCGGCGTCCTTTCCTTCGCCGTTTTTATAAATAACGTCGGGATGATCAATGCGGATCACGGGTTTGTTTGTGGGGATCTCCACCACATCGAGATTATAGATGGTATTGAATTCCTCTTCTTCCGTCAGAGCTGTACCGGTCATACCGCTGAGCTTATGATACATACGGAAGAAATTCTGGAAGGTGATGGTGGCCAGGGTCCGGTTCTCCGACTGGACCTGCACTCCTTCTTTCGCTTCGATCGCCTGATGCAGGCCCTCGCTGTAACGCCTGCCGAACATCAGGCGCCCGGTGAATTCATCAACAATGATTATTTCATTGTCTTTGACAACGTAATCCACGTCCCTGCGCATATTGCCGTGCGCCTTCAGCGCCTGGTTGATGTGATGGCTCAGCGTACTGTTTTCCAGATCACCCAGGTTATCAACGCCGAATTCCTTCTCCGCCTTGGCAATGCCTCTGGCCGTCAGCGTGGAGGTGTTCGCCTTTTCGTCCACCACGTAATCAGCATCCAGATTCTCGTCCTCTTCCTGCTTTTCATCGGTGCTGGTGTAGACGATCTTTTTCAGGCGGCGTACAAAAGCGTCGGCTTTCTGATAAAGATCGGTGGACGCCTCCCCCATGCCCGAGATGATGAGAGGGGTTCTGGCTTCGTCGATCAGGATAGAGTCGACCTCGTCCACGATGGCGAAAACATGCCCTCTCTGTACGAGCTCTGTCTTATATACCGCCATGTTATCACGCAGATAGTCAAATCCAAGTTCGTTGTTCGTGCCATAGGTAATGTCTGCAGCGTAAGCTTCCCTGCGTTCATCACTGCTGAGTCCATGGACGATAAGTCCAACACTGAGACCGAGAAAACGATAGATTTTTCCCATCCACTCACTGTCTCGCCGGGCAAGATAATCGTTGACGGTAACTATATGAACGCCCTGACCTCCCAGCGCATTCAGATATGCGGGAAGCGTGGCCACCAGGGTCTTGCCCTCGCCGGTCTTCATCTCAGCGATCCGCCCCTGATGGAGTACGATACCGCCGATGAGCTGCACCGGAAAATGACGCATCCCAAGCACACGGTCACCAGCCTCACGAACAACGGCAAAAGCCTCCGGCAGGAGGTCGTCCATAGTTTCGCCTGAAGCCAGACGCTGTTTGAACTCCAGCGTTTTTGCCCTCAGTTGTTCGTCGGTAAAGCTGCGGTACTGATCCTCCAGCGCTTCGATTTTCGCTACAAGAGGCATGATTTTCTTAACTTCCCTGCTGGACCTGGTCCCAAAGAGTTTCGTTACGATGCTCATAAAACATGATCCGCCTTGTTGTTGATAGTGAATGATCCTAATGAAATATTATATCACCACATCATGGAAAAATAAAGTACTCCAAGGCAAAAGATCCTGCACTTCCGCCCTGTATGTCCTTCTGTTTGCGTGAATCAAAACTGCAATTACTATTTTATATTGTAAAACACCCCGGAAGATGGTATAATTAAAAATAGCCGTTTACGCACTGTTTTGCCAAACTTCATACTATTGTAATATTTCGATGGCATAATGGCGGCGTCTCGGGAGCCTCGCGCTCCACTGCATCCCCGCGGCAACGGACCGCGGCGGCTCTGCGCATGACTGCAGGAGGGAAACACAGGATGATCGAAGTATCCAATCTTACCAAGACCTACGGGAAGAAACGCGGCATCGACCGCCTTTCCTTCACCATTGGCGACGGGGAGATCGTGGGTTTTCTCGGGCCAAACGGCGCGGGTAAATCTACAACGATGAACATTATCACCGGATATCTGTCCGCCAGCTCCGGCGCAGCGCGCATCGGCGGCATCGACGTGTTGGAGGATCCGGTCGCTGCGAAAAAGCAGATCGGCTATTTGCCGGAGCAGCCTCCCCTCTATCTGGACATGACCGTGGAGGAGTATCTGGATTTCATCTATGATCTGAAGGCGGTGAAGGAGCTTAAACGCAAGGATCATGTCATGGAAATCTGCGAGCTGGTCGGGCTGAAGGATCAGTACAAGCGGGTCATCCGCAATTTGTCCAAAGGCTACAAACAGCGTGTCGGCATGGCCCAGGCCCTGATCGGCAATCCGGAAGTGCTCATTCTGGACGAGCCTACGGTCGGTCTGGATCCGAAGCAGATCATTGAAATCCGTAATGTTATCAAGAACCTGGGAAAAAACAGGACCATTATTCTCTCCACCCATATTCTTCAGGAAGTCAGCGCTATCTGCGAGCGCGTCCTAGTCATCAACAACGGGCAGATCGTGGCTGACGACAAGCCGGAAAACCTTTCGGCCATGATCACGGGAGACCGGAAGCTCTCCGTGCGTGTGGCCGGCCCCCAGGACATGGTCAGAAAGATCCTGCGGGGGATCGAGGGCGTCCAGTTTGCGGATGTCACCGTACAGGCTGAAAAAGGGTCCTATGATTTCCTGGTGGAAGCGAAGCCCAACGTCGATATCCGCAAACCAATGTTCATGGCTCTGGCCAAGGCGGGTTATCCTATCCTGCAGCTGAAGAGCATGGACCTCAGTCTGGAGGATATCTTCCTCTCCCTGGTGGAAGAGAAGAAACGCCAGCGCAATCCGCAGAACAAAGCTCCCAAGAAGATCTCTGCGGATATCGCGCTTAACGTCAGCGGCGGAGAATCGGGAGCAACCACCGAAACGGAAAACAGTAAGGAGGGCGACGACTGATGGCTGCCATATACAAACGCGATCTGCGCGCCTATTTCACCTCCCCCGTCGGCTATGTGTTCATCGCTTCTTTCGTTTTTGTTATGAATCTCATTTTCTACATCCAGAATATGCTCACGGCGCAAAACCGATTGACGGCAGTGCTTTCCATCATCTTCTATGCTCTCATCGTTCTCGCTCCCGTCCTGACGATGCGCACCTTCAGCGAAGAGTATAAGCAGAAAACGGATCAGCTGCTGCTGACTTCCCCGGTGAAGCCCGTCGGCATCGTTATGGGGAAGTTCCTCGCCGCATACACGGTTTATGTGATTTCTCTTGCGCTGCTGCTGATCCAGGTCGTTATTATCGCTGCCGTCAGCAGTGTCAATGGTGCTATCATCTTCGGAAGCTACATCGCTCTGCTGGCCGTCGGCGCAGTCTTCATTTCCATCGGATGCTTTGTTTCCTCCCTGACGGAGAATCAGCTGATCGCCAACATCGTAACTCTGGCCATCAACGTTTTTCTCTTTCTGATGGACTATGCTTATACCCGCATCAACCTCACCTGGGTGAAGCACATTCTCTATTGGATCTCCATCTTCCGGCGCTACAACACTTTCTATGTGGGCGTCTTTTCCGTGGCCGATTTCTTCTTCTACCTCTGCGCCGCAGCCGTCTTCCTTTTCCTGACGGTTCGCGTTCTGGAAAAGAAACGCTGGAGCTGATAAACATCCAGGGCAAGATCAAGGGCTCACAAAGACCATAGCCCATTCCCAAGAAAGGAGCTGCCTGCGGGCAGGTTGAGATACCATGAAAAGAAAACCGGATGACGAAATCCTGAATGAAGGGCTGATCGACCAGGCGCTTGTCGCGGAAGAAGAAGAGATCAAAAGCCGCAAATTCAAATACGGAACTCTTGCCACCGTTTTCACCATTGTCTTCATTATCGCTATCGTTCTGGTGAACGTGCTGCTCGGTTATATGACGGAACGGTTTGTCTGGGAATTCGACATGACGAAGGAACATCTCTTTGACATCTCAGAGGATACCAAAGAGGTCATTGACGACATGACGCGGAATGTAACCATTACCGTGCTCTCTGACGAAACCGTTTTCCGCGACGAAGATCAGATGCTCAGCAATATTTACGAGATTCTGCAGCGCTATGAAGCTCTGGGCGGCGGAAAGATCACGGTCCGTTACATCAACCCCAATATGAATCCCAAGATATTTGAACAGTATAATGAGCTTGGGGATCTCGGGAATAATTACCTCATCGTGGAGAGCGATCTTCGAATGAAGTCCATCTCCCCCAACAGTCTATACAACATCCGCGTGGACGATAACAACATCAGTTATTTCGTCGGCCTGCGTGCTGAGCAGACAATCACCTCAGCCCTGCTTTTTGTGACGCAGGAATCCGTCAATACCGCCTGCTGGCTCCGCGGTCACGGAGAGGACTACTCCAAGGATCAGCTGGACAGCATCCTCAACAAGATGAACTATGATACTCAGGTCATTATTCTGGCCCAGGATGAGATACCGGAGGAATGCACGCTTCTCATCATCTCTTCTCCTGAGACCGATTTCGGCCAGGATGAGATCGAAAAGCTGGATGCTTTCCTCAAGCGCGGCGGCGACGCTATCGTTGCCCTGACCCCGGAAACCAGCGTCAACCTCACCAATCTCAACGGATTCTTTGAGGAATGGGGCGTCAGATACCGCAGCGAATTCATTCTGGACAACTACCAGAGCATCAGCAATATGCCCTTCTATGTCGTCCCCACCATTCCCAATATCACCAATGTCACCGATCGTCTGAATACCAAGAATCACTTCGCCCTGGTGCCCGGCTGTATGCCCATTGACCTTACCGGAACCGAGACCAGCAACCACAATCTTGCCGTCCTCATGACCTCCTCCCGTCGCTCCTATACCAAGGATCTGAACGAGATCACGCTGGGCTATGACTACGATGAGACCAGCGATCCCACCGGCCCCTTTAATATGTGCGTCGTTTCGGAATACCTTGCAACGGATAAGAATATGAACTACACCCGCGGCGACATTCTGTTCTGTTCCGCCGGCATGATCTCCGATTCGGTCCTGGCAGCCAGCAACTACCTCAACGGGCAATTCGTCGAGCACGTTCTGGATTACATCAGCGAATACAGCGACGGTGTGGTGATCCCGGACAAGAACTTTGAATCCACCATGCTGAATATCCTCAGTTGGCAGAGCCGCATGGTGCTGTATGTGGTGGTCATTGCGCTTCCCCTTGCGATCCTCGCCGCCGGTATCCTGATCTGGTCCAAAAGGAGACACCTGTAATGTCCAAGAATATCCGACGCATCGTTATCGTCGCCGCAGCAGCAGTGGTCCTGGCGCTTGCCTTCGTCATCCTCAAGTATGTCTTTCCTGAAAAAGAGATCGTCATTGAAGAGACGCCGGCCCCCACGGAAGCGCCTGTCAGGTATCTTGTTCGCCGCAGCGGCAATGATGTCGAAGCATTTACCTTCCAATACGAGGATGGAAGTGAATTCTCCGTCCATGCCGAAAAACAGGATAACGGCGGCTACAGCTTTACCGCTTCGCCGGTGGATTCCTTTTTCGGCTACAATGAATCTCTCTTCCGCTCCATGATGTTTACGATCTCCTCCGTCTCCGCCACTTCCACCATCGAGGAGAATCCGAAGGACCTGAGTATCTACGGTCTGGATCAGCCGCATTTCTCTCTCACGATCCGCTTTAACGACGGCAGCTCTACCACGATTTTTGTGGGAAATGAAACGCCGGTGCAGAACTACTACTATGCCAATACGGATCAGGATGATACGGTCTGTACCATTGGCAGCTACCTGACCGGATTGCTGACCAGGCCTCCTCACGAATATATTGGCGTTGATACTTTCCCCACCTATGAGGGCAACGACATCTATACCAACCTGGTTCATTTCATTCTGACCCGGCGGGACGGCACTCCCATCGAGGTCATGCTGGACAAGGATCTGGATATGGAAGGCAACATCACCTCCTCGGCTTATATGATGCTCCAGCCATTCGTCTCTCCCTGCACGGCGGAGACGATCGAAGAGCTTCTGGATAATCTGGCAACGATTTCCATGGAGCACATCGCCGGCAATATCTTCTCCATGGACGAGCTCCACACTTACGGACTCGATCATCCCGCAAGGCTTTTTGTCGAGGATGACAGCGGCCATCAGCTTGAACTGGCAATCGGCACGACCAACGAAGACAAATGCATTGCCGCCATTGCACGACAATACGATGCCTTCGTCCGTGGAGAGACAGATTATCTGACGATCCTTCAATACAAGGAAAACAATTTTGATTGGCTGGATCTGAATTATATGAATCTTCAGATCCGTACGCCCTGGATCGTCAGCATCCACAATGTGGACAGCGTGATCTATAACATCGACGGTGATGTTTATGAAATGGCGCTTTATGAATACGACGATGTGACCGGATCCGGGGTCGACGTCGTCCGAACCTGCAGCTACATCAATGGCAAAGAAGTCGGCGAGACGAATACCAAGCGCATCTACAGCCGTACGCTCAATTTCCGTCAGGTAAGCGCTGTGTCCCCTGATACGACCTACGATGAGGATTACAGCACCTCGATCACCATCCGGCTGAAGGATGGTACGGAACGTTTCATGAGCTTCCACAGGATCAATTCCCGTCAGTATGCCTGTATGCTGGACGGCAATGTGGAATACTACATTTATGCCAGCAATCTCAGCACGCTGAAGACTGCGCTGGAACGGGCCATGGACGACCGTGAGGTTTCCCTGGTATATGAACGCTGATATTGAGAGACGGACGGCGGTTGCGATATGCAGCCGCCGTCCCCTGTTTTTCTGTTGATTCCTGCTTTAATCCGATGTATACTCCTTCAAAAAGCAGATAATTCTCGGATCTACGTTCACATTCAACTGCGGCGTTTCGCAGCCGCCCTGATAAAAGCGCAGCAAGGTGTCGTCAAGCAAACCGCGGACATACAGCAGTTCTTTTGCATTCCGGTCAGAAATGCAAATCATCATCAAAGCTGAAAAATGCAGCCAGTTCATTTTTGCGCGACCGGATTCGATCTGTGAAATCGTCACACGGCTTACACCGCTGATTTTTCCAAGTTCCTCCTGCGTTACGCCCAATCTGGTTCTGAGCAAAGGAAGAAGCTCCGTCAAGCGGATGCAGTAGTCTTCCTTCTGCTTCTTAGTCAATATAGTATCCTGTTTCATATTACACTTCCCGATGAACATTATTAGTTTTCAATGGATGCCGAAAAGCCATGATCATCGAATCTGAATACGCCCAGAGAGGATGCTGCCAAAATGAGTGATTATTCCCCCCAGGCCGACGCTTTTCTGAATCAATGGATCTGCCTTTCTCAAAATATGCGCTCCGCAATCGCGCGGGCAAAGTATCTGCAGGAAAAGGCCGAAGCCTTCAATATGCTGTTTGAACTGGAACGGCAGCTCCGCGAAAAAAGGATCCATGCCTTATACCGTCAGATCGGAAGAGAAATGCGGTCCATGATGTCGTCTGACGGAATAGAAAAATCCTTTCCGGATGATGGCCCGGATATGATGCTGCGCAGATTTGTTGATTTCAGGATCAGCGAGGAAGCCATCCCCTCTCTGTCTGTTCGAATGGAACGTCTCAACGATCTGGTGCTGAATCTCTTTATCTCACTTTGTACCATTCTAATCCGCATTGAATAGTCAGTTTTGTCGCGTCTTTATTTATGTCGCCAAAACAATTCATCAATTATTACAACAATTATACGTGAACCTTTCAGCAATTTCAACATAATAAAAGGGAGCGGCACGGCTCATGCCATGTCGTTCCCTTTTGTTGTATAATTGCTACTTGCGTTCGAATTCTTACCTATTCGACAAAGAATGAAAACTTTGTTCTGGATCTGAACTCTTCTCCTGCGCGAAGAACCGTACTGGGAAAACCATCATGATTCGGAGAATCCGGAAAATGCTGGGTTTCGAGGCAAAAGCCCGCATAGGGCTTATATACTCTTCCGCCTTTTCCCTTTACTCCGCCCATGCCTGCGCCGCAGTACAATTGCACTGCCGGTTGATCCGTTTCCAGGCGGAAGCCCCTTCCGCTTTCGGGATCCCAGGCTTCCGCCTGTATTCCGTCAGGGTTCAACACAAAACAGTGATCGTATTTGCCGGAGGCAATCGGACGGCGGTTCCGGAAATCGAAGTCGGTTCCGGTAACATCCACTCGTTTCCCAGTCGGGATGAGTCCTCTATCCACTTCCAGGTAACAATCGGAATTCAAATAAAGCTCCTGATCCAGGATCTGCGCTTTACCGGACAGATTGAAATAGCTGTGATTTGTGAGATTCACTACTGTGTCAGCGTCGGACGAAGCTGTGTATTCAAACACCAGTTCATTCTTGTCCGTCAGGGAAATGTCGATCCTCACCGTCATGCTTCCGGGGAAGCCATCTTCCCCATCGGGATCAAAAAGGGAGAGCGAAGCGCCGTTCGTGGAGGGCTCCAGTTTCCATGGACGCAAATGGTAGCCATGGCCTCCATGCAGTGTATTATTGCCTTCATTCTTTGTGATCTCATAGGTCCGTCCATTGAGGGAAAAGCATCCGCCTCCTATGCGATTGGCATAGCGGCCAACGAATGCGCCCATGGAACCGACGCCGGGATAAGAAGAAGGATCGTCATAGCCAAGGACGATATCGCCCGGTTTCCCGCTGCGGTCCGGCATAAGGATGGACTGGATCGTTCCGCCGGTTTCCAGCAGCGTCACCCGATATCCGTTGGCATTCTCAAGCGTCAGCATGTTTGTCTCCTTTGCCCCGCAGCAGCTTTGCAAGCTCCGAAATGGGGATCGTGATAAAGGCCAGACCAATTGCAATCAGGAATTCCTGCAGGCTGATCGCAGTCAGGCCAAAGAGCTTGCAGAGTGCCGGGATAAAGAGTACGCCGCAAGTAAGCACGACCGTCCAGACAAGGGCTCCCCAGAGCCAAAGATTCTGTTTTTTGATCGTAAACACGGATTTGTTCAGACTCCGTGCGCTGAAGGCACAGAATATCTCGGCAAAATTACAAGTCAGGAAAGCCATGGTCATCCCATCCGCACTGGCGGCAAAGGCCCAGCGTCCGTTTTCCAGCCACTCTCCGAAGAGATAGGAGAACACGATCAGCGCTCCCATCAATATACCTTGGATCAGAATGACGATGCCGCTACCATTGGAAAACAGGCTCTCATCGGCGGGGCGCGGCTTTCGTTTCATCAGCCCTTCTTCCGCTTTTTCCATACCGAGCGCCAGTCCCGGGGCGGAATCCGTGACGAGGTTGATCCACAGCAGATGGGCGGCACTGAGGATTTTGAACCCAAACATGGAAGCTGCAAATACCGCGACGATCTCGCAGAGATTCATGATGAGCTGCGCCTGCACGACTTTATGAACGTTGTCATAGATCTTGCGGCCTTCCTCCACCGCGTTGACTATGGTGGCGAAATTGTCGTCTGCCAGGACCATATCGCTGACGCCTTTGGTCACATCCGTACCGGTAATACCCATACCAACGCCGATATCCGCCGCCTTGATGGACGGCGCGTCGTTGACGCCGTCGCCGGTCATGGCAACGACCATGCCCCTTGCCTGCCACGCTCTTACGATGCGGGTCTTGTGCTCAGGCTGAACGCGGGCATAAACGGAATACCTGGTAACGGCCTCCACCAGCTCCTCGTCGCTGATATCCTCCAGCATGGCGCCCTCAATGGCTTGCGATTCGTCGGTGATGATGCCGAGGTCTTTTGCAATGGCCACCGCAGTGTCCTTATGGTCGCCGGTGATCATGACCGGGCGGATACCTGCGCTGCGGCATTCTGTGATCGCATCATAACCTTCAGGCCGACAGGGATCGATCATACCGACGAAACCGACGAAAATGAGCTGCTGCTCCAGAGTATCCGCCTCGTAATCCTCCGGCTCCGCATCCCAGACGCGGTAAGCGGCGCCCAATACGCGCAGCGCGCGGTCAGCGAATTCCTTATTCCGTTTGACAACGGACTGGCGGTATTCCTCCGTCATGGGTTGGATGCTGCCGCCTTGCACATAGGCAACGCAACGCTGCAGGACCACCTCACAGGCTCCCTTGGTATATTGATATATCCCATCCGGTTCCCGATGGACGGTGCTCATCATTTTGCGCATGGAATCGAACGGAGCTTCACCGATACGGGGATACTTCTCATCCAATTCGTCCTTATAGAGGCGAAGATCATGCGCATGATTCACCAGCGCCGCTTCCGTGGGTTCACCCACCGCCTCATGCATTCCCAGCCCCCGCTTGGCATCGCTGCAGCAGGCCATGGCTTTTGCAAGCAAAACAGGATCATCCGTATATGAATCTACCACCGTCATCTTGTTTTGTGTCAGAGTGCCGGTTTTATCAGAACAGATGATCTGGGTGCACCCCAGCGTTTCGACGGCGGTCAGCTTCCGGATCAGGGCCTGACGCTTGGACATGCTGGTAACGCCGATGGACAGGATGATGGTCGTCACAGCCGGAAGCCCTTCGGGAATCGCGGCCACAGCCAGCGCAACGGCGATGATGAAAGTATCCAGGATCATGCTGAAGACTGCGGTATCTCCCGGGACGAGGACCAGTTCACGCGCAACGCCGAAGAGGAAAACGAATATACTGATACCCAGCACCAGCTTGGTCAGCGTTGTGGACAGAGCTGCCAGCTTTTTCTGCAGCGGCGTTTTTTCATCCTCCGCCAGATTCAGCGCACTGGCGATCTTGCCCATTTCCGTAGCCATGCCGGTCTCGGGTACGACGGCGATACCGCGGCCATAAGCCACCGTGCTGCCGCTGTAGAGCATATTTTTCCTGTCGCCAAGGGGAACATCCTTCTGACTGCCCGTAAGCATCAGAGCGTCCACCAGCTTGCTCACAGGCACACTTTCTCCTGTGAGCGCAGATTCCTCCGCCTTCATGCTGTAGCTCTCAAGGATACGGCAGTCCGCAGGCACCGCATCACCGGCCTCCAGAACCACAACGTCGCCCACGACGACATCCTCACTGCGGATGACCTTGATCAGTCCGTCCCGCATGACCTTGCTGGTCGCAGCGGTCATTTCCATCAGCGCGTCAATGGCTTCCGCAGCTTTGCTTTCCTGCACGACGCTGAGAACGGTATTGATGATCACGACGAAAAGGATGATGAACAGATCCGCATAGCTTTCGTTTTCATGCTGGACGACATTTTGATACACCGTCGTCAGGGTCGAGACAAGCGCAGCGCCGAGAAGCATGAAGATCATGGGATCGCACAGAGCCTTCCAGAAACGTTTGCCCAGGCTTTCCTTTTTCCCCTCTTCCAGCTTATTCTTTCCATTCTTTTCCAGTCTTGAGGCTGCTTCCTTTTCACTGAGGCCCTGCGATGTGGAGTTCACCTCCTGCAGGACTTGCTCCGGGGATTCCAGGTACCTCTGCATATCCTCTCTCCTTTCGGAAAAGGTATAAAGAAAGAGACTTTTGCACAAAGCAAAAGTCTCACTCATTAAGGCTGTGGCGGATGTTCCCATCGTATTGACGCTGCAGCCACGGCATCTGCCGCGAGTTACTCCCTTTTCCGGCGGTATTATACCTTAGGCATTTGGAGAAAGCAAGTGTTTTTTCACATAAGCGCCGGACCCAAAGCGGAACGGGCGCTTATACTATCTCAGCAGCGTATCCATGAGAAGAATGACAAGAAAGTAACCAAGACCGAACACAAGGGCTATCGACAAAGCGGCAAGAACGACCGCGAGAATCGTGGCGCTGCGTTGGGAGCGATCCATAGGCTTTCGTCCATCGCCGCTACCGCTGATATCTTTGATCCTTTGCGCACGGTCGTACCAGGGCATACCCTCCACATTCATATTTGCTATGGTATGGCCGTCGTCATCGTCATAGACCTTTGGTTTCCTTGCCATATCAGTCGGCCTGCTTCTGTTGCGCTTTGCCATCCTTCAGAAGCTTTTCGAGCTCCGCGTTGCGCTCAGCGCTGTTATAGAGATGGCAGGCGCAAAAATGGCCCGGCTCTACCTCTGCCCAGTCCGGTGCAACATGTTTGCAAAGCTCCATGCACTTCTCGCAGCGGGTGTGGAATTTGCAGCCGCTGGGCGGATTGGCCGGCGATGGGATACTCCCCTGCAGAACGATGCGCTTCATTTTGTAGTTTGGGTCAGGAATGGGGATGGCGGAGAACAGCGCGACGGTATATGGATGGAGCGGATGGTCGAAGATCTTCTCCGTCTCGGAGAATTCCACCATGCTGCCCAGATACATGACGCCTACCGTGTCCGAAATATGCTCCACAACAGAAAGATCGTGGGAAATAAAAAGATAAGTCAGCCCAAACTGACGCTGCAGATCCCGCAAAAGGTTTATGATCTGGGCCTGTATGGAGACGTCCAGGGCGGAAACAGGCTCGTCGCAGAGGATAAACTCCGGATTCAGCGCAAGCGCACGGGCAATACAGATCCTCTGCCGCTGTCCGCCGGAGAACTCATGTGGATAGCGATCCTTATGATACTCCTGGAGGCCGCATTCCTTCATGATCTTTGTGATATAATCATCGAATTCATTGGCAGGAACAAGATTATGCTCACGTACCGCTTCTCCGATGATCTCACTGATGGGAAGCCTTGGGGAAAGGCTGGAATAGGGATCCTGGAAAATGATCTGCAGTTTCGTGCGCATTTTGCGCAATTCCTGACGGCTGAGGCTGAAGATATCCACCCCGTTGAAAAGGACTTCTCCGTCTGTTTTGTCCAGAAGGCGGAGGATCGTGCGTCCTACCGTGGATTTCCCGCAGCCGCTCTCCCCCACAAGGCCCATGGTGGTGCCGCGCTTGATTCTGAAGCTGACCCCGTCCACCGCCTTGACCTGCCCCACCGTATGGGAAAGCAGGCCGCCTTTGATGGGAAAATACTTCTTCAGATTGGTGACCTCCAGGAGGTATTCGGATTTCTCGTTTTCCATCGTCATATTCCTCCCTGCTTCTCATCGTAATAGCGATAGCAGTTGACGAAGTGAGTATCGGATATCTTCACCGTTTCAGGATACTTACCGGCACATCTCTCCACGCACATCTCACAACGGTCCCTGAAATAACAGTAATCCGGCATGTTGACGGGATTCGGGACTTTGCCGGGGATGGAGTAGAGTTCTTCTACCTTCTTGCCTACAACCGGCTTGGAGTTCATCAGGCCGATGGTGTAGGGATGCGCAGGATGATAAAAGATATCCTCAGCAGTCCCCTTTTCCACGATTCGTCCCGCGTACATGACAACCACAAAATCCGCCATTTCCGCAATGACGCCCAGATCATGCGTAATGAAGATGATGGAAGCGTTGGTTTTGTCCTTCAGTTGACGGAGAAGGTCGAGGATCTGCGCCTGGATCGTCACGTCAAGGGCGGTGGTGGGCTCGTCTGCAATGATGACGCGGGGATTGCAGGCCAGAGCCATAGCGATTACCACACGCTGCCGCATACCGCCGCTGAGTTCATGAGGATACATTTTGAAAACGCCCTCACTGTTGGCAATACCAACCATTTCCAGCAGTTCCAGCGTACGCGCTTTCATCTGCTCCTCATTGCGGTTCTCCGTGTCGTGCAGCAAAAGCACCTCGCCGATCTGGTCCCCGATGCGAAAGACCGGATTCAGCGCCGTCATGGGTTCCTGAAAGATCATGGACACCATATTGCCGCGGATCCGCTGCATGACATCATTGGGCGCTTTGGTCACGTCATAGGCTTTGTCACCGAGGTTCAGCCGGATCTCGCCGTCCACTACCTGACCCTGGGGGCGCTGCAGGAGCTGCATGAGGGAAAGACTGGTCACACTCTTTCCGCAGCCACTCTCCCCCACTACGCCGACCGTCTTGCCGATGGGCACCTCAAAAGTCACACCGTCGACACTGTGGACGACGCCGGTATCCGTAAAGAAATATGTGTGGAGGTTATCAAATTCCACCATATTGTTCGGATCGTGCATTTTTGTGAGATACTCTGACTCGGGCACATTTTTGCGTTTGCGCTGCTTTTCATACTGGTTTGTGATTTTCCGGTTTTCTTTGGAAATACGCCGAGATTCCCGTGCGGAGAGATAGCCTTCATTCTTTCCTGCCATGCTGCTTTCTCCCTCCTTACCGCTTCATTTTCGGGTCAAAGGCATCCCGAAGGCCGTCGCCAACCAGGTTGAAGGCCAGAACGGTGAGCAGAATGCAGAAACCGGCCGGGATCCAGATGAACCAGTAGTTGGTCAGCACGAACGTATTGTTGACATCGGTGATGATATTGCCCCAGGATGCAAATGGGAATTTGACACCCAGGCCAAGGAAGCTCAGCGTCGCCTCCGTTAGGATCGTGCCGCCGATCCCCATGGTGCAGCTTACGATCAGCTGAGGAATGACATTGGGGACCAGATGCCGGAAAATGCGGCGGGATATCCGGATGCCGCTGGCTTCCGCAGCCACCATGAATTCCTGCTCACGGAGAGACAGGATCTGCCCACGGACCAGACGGGCCAGGCCCGGCCAGCCCAGGAATCCCAGGATCAGCATCAGGTAGAGCATGCGGATCTGGGGATCTACCGCCATGGCGTCCATGGCGGCGCCTAGAATGATGATGATGGGCGTGGACGGGATGCAGTAGAACACATCCACGATACGCATGATGAGCTGATCCACCCACTTGCCGAAATACCCGGCCAGACCGCCCAGAATGACGCCGATCACCAGAGAGATAAACTCCACGATAAAGCCGATCACAAGGGAAACGCGGCCGCCGTACATCAAACGGGCCAGCATATCCATGCCGTTGACGTCGGTACCCAGGGGGTGCGTTTTGTTGGGATAGGAATACTGGTCATAGGTGCGGGTGGGGGTTTCCTGAAGGATGACCCAGTTCTTGATGTCAGGCTTGTAGGAAATATAGTATTCACTGGTAACGCCGTCTTCGTCGGTAAACGCAAACTCCTCGTCACCGCTCTCCAAAGCCACGATCAGTTCTTCCTGAAGCTCACGGGAAAGAAAGATATCCGGCATAATGGCGGAAATGATATAGCGGCTGATGAAGGCAACCTCCTCATCGCCGGTTTCCACAAGGCCGCCCTCGCTGATGGTATAGTCTCTGCCGTCCAGAGTAAAGCCGCTTTGTTCGTTGCAGTAGGCTTTGAGAACACTGTAAACGAAGTTGAAATCAAGGGCTGCCCCGGCCGAGCTTGCGCTGACCACATCCTTATAGGCAATCCCGATCACCGTTCCGTCGTCCAGGGAGACAGAATAAAACTCCTCCCCTTCCTCCGTGATGTGGTAATTCACTTCTTTATAGGTCACCACGTCTTTATGCGTGGTGATTCCCAATACAGCCTGAGCCTGGATGATGGAATCGAACTTTTGTCCTTCCGCAGCCATAAAACGGGTTTCTTCATTCTTTACGGCGCCGGCGAAATCCTTCTTCTGATAGGTCGTCGTATAGAAAAGCTGATCCTGCTTGTAAGGATTCAATACGCCGCCCAGGAAGGAGAACAGGAACATAAAGGCGAGAATGGCAAGACCGACCACAGCGATCCGGTTGCGGAAAAAGCGCTTGGCGACCATTGCCCCGGGAGAAAGGACCTTGACGCGGCGCTCATCGTCCAGGGCATAGTTTTCGCCGTTTCCCTGCGCATTCCCTCCGGTTTTCTTTTCGTCCATTTTGTCGCTCATCGATTCCCCTCCTCTCTCAGGACAGCCGCACACGGGGATCGACCACGGCATACAGAAGGTCCGAGATCAGATTGCCCAGAAGCGTCAGGATTGCCAGAAAAGCCAGATAAAACATGGAAAACGGAATATCCCCCGCCACCATTGCATGATAGGATGCATAACCGATGCCGGGAATGGAATACAGCGTCTCTGTGATGAGCGCGCCTGAGAACAGGCCGGGAAGGCTGCCGCCAACGATGGTGACGAGCGGGATCAGCGTGTTGCGGAAAGCATGGCGGTAA
>JAEEGK010014523.1_pt1 | contig 17591 bp, 13 predicted proteins | sample 8958771 | NCBI WGS metagenome assembly JAEEGK01 (sample SAMN16246547, study PRJNA631951) | gut metagenome | biome: gut microbiome; feature: rumen; material: SC-attached | host: Bos | place: Iran: Karaj | collected 2018-10
TTTGCTTTTTGTATTGAAAGGATTAAAGCAATAAATAAAGGAATATTTTTCATTTTTTTAATTTTTTTTTTTTTTTTTTATTGAGATTTATAAGATTTTTAGATTTTTTTTTTATTTTTTTTTTGTTTTTTTTTTTTTAAAATTTCTTAATTTAATGGAATATAATTTTTTTTACTTAACAATTTTTTTAAAAAACACAAATAAATAAAGTAATAAAGTAATAAAATATTAAAAAAAAATAAAAACATAAAAACAAATAAGAAAATTGTTATTTTCTAGTAATTGTGCTTTTATCAACAAAAGGTTTTTTCATTGTCAAATTACTTCCAATAGACTTTAAACAAAATTGAACAAAATCTTGACTATTTTGTTTTTCTACATCAAAGTTACTAGCACTCCATTTTCCACTTTTTAAAATAGCTTTTTCAACTTCATCAGGTGTATAATAAGTTGTACCATTTAAAGATATACCTAAAGAATCCCAATCATATTGTCCCAATTTTCCTGCATTTTTAACTCTTTTCCAACCTTTTTCATCATATTCAAAAATATCTTTATGTATAAGAAAAATTGCCATTTTTGTTTCTATTACTTCTGCATGTGTTATTCCTGATACTACTCCTTCCCATATTTTTGATTCTATATACCTTCTCTCCTCTTTAAATATTCTTTCAGGAATTTTCTGTCCTTGCTTTATGTATTTTATTATTGTTAAATCACGTTCACCTACTCTGTAACGAACTAATTCATTTTCTTTTTTTTCTTCTTTTTTTTTCATTTTTTTCTGTTTTATAATATTATTTTATTTAATATAATGGAATAAATAATTAAATTATATGAGCTAAAAAACTTCTTTAATTATTAAATAATTTATATCATAATATAATAATATTAATTTATTAAATGTTATTAATTGTAAAATCATTAAATTTTTAATTATATAATTAGATTAAAAATATAAATCAAATAAAAAATGTTTCCATATTTTTTATTTTTGATTATTCCATTTATTAAATGTGATAGTCATATTGATGACCCAAATAATAGAGGATGGTCAAGAATATTCTTAGAAATATTTAAAAAAGCTTATGATATCCCAAAAAAAAAATTAGCAGTAGCTTGTCCAGATGAGCCATCAATGTTAGAAACAGTATCAATGGCACATAGATTAAAAATAGCAGAAGTAATATTAGTAGGTGATGAAAAAAATATTTTAAACCTAGCAAAGCATTATCGTCATAATATTGAAGGTATAAAAATAATAAATGAACCAAATAAAGCATTGGCAGCATTAACTGCAGCAAAATTAGTACATGATGGTGAATGTGATATTTTAATGAGAGGTTATGTTCCAATAAGTGATTTTATGAATGCAGTAAAAGATAAAAATGTAGGATTAAGTTCAGGTAAATTAATATCATATATTGTAATGACTGAAATAGAAGGAATTGATCAATTATTATTTTTAACTGATGGTGAAATAATAACAAATCCATCATTAGAAGATAAAGTTCATTTAATAGAAAATGCAGTAGAAATGGCAAGATTATTTGGAATTCGTCATCCTTATGTTGCAGCATTATCACCAATTGAATATATTGATCCAAATGTTAAATCATCAGTTGAAGCTGATATGTTAAAGAAAATGAGTGATGAAGGTAAAATTAAAAATTGTGTAATTGAAGGTCCTATTAGTATGGATATGGCTATTTCATATCAAGCTTGTGTTGATAAAGCAGCTTGGGGAAGTAGAATTAAAGGAAATGCTAATATTTTATTATTTCCTGATTATATGGCTAGTAATATGAGTTGGAGATTAGTTAGATATGTTAAAAGACATTTAGCTGCTATGTTACTTTGGGGTACTACTAAACCTGTTGTTATGACTGGAAGAGGAGATGATATTTGGACTAAACTTAATTCTATTGTTTTAGCTAAGTATATTGATGAATATTTAAAAGGGAAATTAAATGAGAAAAATATGTATGTTATGAATGCTTGGTAAAATTTTTTTTTTTTGGTTTTTTTTTAATTTATTTAAAGGTTGAGAAATAATTTTATTTTTTTTTATTTTTTTATTTTATAATTATTTAATATTATTTATAATTTAAGATTCAATTAAATAATTTTATTTAAATAAAGATTTAAAACTGTTATATTGTTTTTTTATATACCAAAAAAAATTATTATATGTTAAATTATTTTGTCTCATAATCCATTTTTCTTGACAAGGAATTTCACTCATTATAGGATAAAATTTTTTAACATATAATTTACTAAATAATTCTTTAAAATCAGAAATATTTAAATTTTCAATTTTATCATTACACAATTGAACATATTTATCATAATTAATTTTTTCTAAAGTAATATCTTGAAAATATTTAAATAAATCAGGACCAGTTTCAATTAATTTTGAATCAGCTTGATAAATTGTATCAATAATAATTAAAGAAGTTAAATAATAAATAGAAAGTGGATGACTCATTATAATATAATCTAATATTCTATACATAATTCCAGGATTATCAATATTATGAGTAAAAATTGAAAGAATCCAAGAAACAGCAAAATGGCAAATTCCATTTTCTATTATTTCATTTAAAAAATTTTGAATTTTTTTATCTAATTTATTTATTACAAATTTTAATATTTCTAAACAACTTAAAAATTGATATGAATCTTTTATATTTGGATTTATATCTAAACTTTCTTTTAAATTAAATTCACTAAATCTTTGAAAAACTGATTTTGCAAATTGATAATTATCATAATATAATAAATAAAAATATAAACCAATATCATGATAACCTTGAAAATAACCATATAAACTATTATTTAATTTTGCCATTTCTGAAATATAATTAAAAAGTTCTTTTTTAATAGTTTTAACAATTTCTTCTATATTATTATTATTTGGAGAATATTCAGATAACATTTTATATATTTTACTTCTATTACAATCTTGTAAAATTACTTTTGACTCAGGAGGATTTTGAATTAAATCAGTTAATTCATCTTTTTTTCTAAAAATTTCTAATTTAAATCCATCCAATAATTTAGGTTCTTTTAAAGGATCTAAATAAATATAATTTGAATAATTATCTTGTGTTATATTGTATATTTTTGTATATAAAATTTTTCTATTTTTATTTGTTAAAAATCCTCCTTTTGAAATTGAATATTTTTTAATTTGATTATATTCTTCTATTGATATTAATGGTTTATCTTTTATTTTTTCTATAAATAAATCCATTTCTTCTATTTTTTTTTCTATTAAAAGATCATTTTTCAATAAGTCATTTATATAATTTTTATCACATGAATCTAAATAAGATTGAATAAATTCTTGTAAATTCATTTTATTCATGATAATTTGTAATTTAAAAATATAAAAAATATTGAAAATAAATTAAATAAAAAATGAATAAAGATAATAACACAGTATATCAATATCATAGTGGATTAAATATTATTTATAAAGAATTTAATTCTGAATTTTTTCAATCAATTATAGAAAAAGAAAATGAAATTCAATTAAATGGAAATCCAAATGAAGAAAATATAAAAGAATTAGCAGGTTTATATAAAAATGCAATAGAAAATTATAGTGGAATATCAAATGAAAAAGTAATATTTTATAATAATAAATTAACTAAATTAATTATGGCAGTTCAAAAAAATAAAAAAAAGAAAAATTCAAAACCATCTTATTGGTCACAATATATTAATAAACATAAGAAATATGCAAATAAAATTATGTTATTTTTTAAATTAGAATCAAATAAAAGTGTTATTAATAATATGTTTGATAAATTAAATAATAATCTTAATAATGGAATTTATACTCTAAGAAAAAATTTATTTGATCAATCAAAAAAATTTTTTGAAAAAAAACAAATTAAAATAAATAAATTAATTGAAAAATATAAAAATAATAATAGTGAAAATAAAATTTATATAAATCTTCCTAAAAGTGATACAATAGAAACAATTTTAAAAGACTTTTTAAAAAAATTTCATTATATTTATATGCATTCAAAAATATTTGAAATACCAATTGAAACTTTAAGTCAAATTTTTGATGATTTATATTATCATAAAATAAATAAATATTTTTATTATCAAGAACAAATTAAACAATTTGATTTATTTTTAAATGATGATGATGAAAATAATGAACATGATGAAAGTATTCAATTTTTTTTAAAGGATTTAACTACAGAAAGAAAACAATATTTTGATGAGATAGAAGAATTAATTAATAAAATAAAATTATATATAAATCAAAAATGCTCAAATATAAATATAGAAAAAGAATATTATATTAATAAATATAAAAATGAGTTTATGAATAGTATTGAAAAAATTTTTAGTTAATAAAAATAAATTATTTAATATATTATATTAAAATTTTTAATGATTAAATCAATTTTCATAGTAGATAATAAGTATTAAAAAAAAAAAAAATGAATTTAACTGAAAAAATATTAAAAATTAAATGAAAGATTTAAATGAAAAATGTATAATATGTAATTCATCATTTAATCTAAAATTTATAAACAAAAATCCAATATGTGAAAATTGTTTTAATGAACAATTAAAACTTGATAAACAATTTTCATCAAATAAAAAAAATTTAAATCCAGAATGTGTAGAAATAATAAAAGATAAGTTATATTTAGGAAATAATGATTTTTCAAAAATAAAAGAAAATTTAATTAAATTAAATATTTCTCATATATTAGTTTGTGGATTTGAATTAGAAACACCTTTTAAAAATAATTTTATATATATGAAAATTCCTTTACAAGATAAAATTGAAGATAGTTTACTATTATATATTGATAAATGTTGTGATTTTATTAAAAATGGAAAAAAAGTTTTTGTTCATTGTAATGCAGGAGTAAGTAGAAGTCCTTCTATTATAATTGGATATTTAATTAAGGAAAAAAATATGAAATTTAATGATGCATATAATTTTGTCAAAAAAAAAAGAAATATTATCAAACCTAATGATACATTTTATAATGAATTATTAAATTTAAAATAATTATTAAAATAAAATCAATATCAATAATAAAAATATGATATGAAATATTATATAAATAATTTTAAAAAAAATATTGAGTTTTTTATTAAATTTAATTATTCAGACGATTAATTTTATCAATTGAATTTGCAATCACTTTTAAATTAATAATTGAATAAACAAATAAAGGTATAAACAAAGTAATAATTTTTTGAATATTCTTAATATCAAAACATAAAAATGATAATATAAAAGGAATAATTGTAATAATAAATCCAATTATATTTAATAATATATTTGAAAAACATTGTCCACATACTAAAATTTTTTTTTTTTCAATTAAAATCTTTAATGCATAATTAATATATAAACAAAGATTACTCATCGGAAAAAAAAATTTGGGATAAAATATTAAACCATTTTTATTTATTTTATCAATAATTTTATAAATATATATTTCAGAAAAACAAAATATAAAGTTTTCCATCTTCTCAATAAAAAAAAGATTAATCATATAAAAAACAAATTTTAATCCATAAATTCCAAAAATAATTTGTAATTTTCCAATTAATCGAAGCTTATAAAATGCATTTATAATATCTATTATATCACTAAAAGATTTTATTGACTTTAAACCATCAAAATAGTAATATATATAATAAATATTAGGAATGAAGTCTATTATGATATCAATTACAACAATAAAAAATCCAATAAAAAGTTGTAATAAATTTTTATAATGTAAATTATTAACTCTATCAATAAAGGATTGTGGTTGATCTAATTGTTTTAATGAAGCACAACAAATTAACTTTATAATCCATTGATATATATTTAAAATACTTGAAAAAATGAAAATTATGATATAATATATATTTAAAATTAAAATCAAAGGAAATTTTTCTTGTATTAAAAAAATGTCTTTATTCACATTTTCTAAATTAAAACAATCATATTTGAATATAAAAAAATATTTACTATTATCTAACCATTTTAAGAAATAATAAAATAATAATCCAATAGGTAATAATATATATGATAAAATTTTAAAAGGAATAAAAATTAAATTTGGAATTAACATAATTGAAACAATAGCTTCTTCTTCAACAATTCTTCCAAAACCAATTATTTTATCTCTTAATTTTGATTTATCTTCAATATTACCATTTAAATTAATTAATTCTTGTGCTTTTTTACAACATTTTTTATAATTTGAAAACATATCTGGATTAAATAATTCAAATAAATCTTTATTTAAATTTGCTTTTAATGCTTTTTTATAATAATTTAGATAAATATTCTCCCAAGTTACATTTGTATCTATTCTATAATTTAATTGTTTATTTACTAAACTTAATGTTACAACTGAATAAGGATCTAAAAAAGAAGAAATTTCTGATACAATATATGCTGACATTTGAGATAAATTTGCTTTTTTTTTTGATTTATTATTATTTGAATTATCTTGTTTACAAAATTGAAATAAAGTTTGTATTTTTGATTTATATTTTTTAAAGAATTTTTGAATAAATGGTAAAGTTCTTTGAATAACATTTACTGCTCTTACTAATAATAAAATATCAAAAATAAAAAGGAAAAATATAAAAATATTTCTATTATGTTTATAAAATAAAAATCTTAATTCAGTTTTAAAATTATTTGTCTTATAATTTTTTTGATAAATCAGAATATCTTCTTCTCTTTTTAATATATTTTTTTTTAAACTTCTAATTAATAAAAGAATACAAGGAATAGCATCAATTAATGTAATAATTAAAGTAATAAACATAAATGAAACATATAAATCAGCTAAAAATATTTTAAATAATTTTAGAAAAATTTCAAGTTTTTTTAGACAATTATCTTCATTAAAAAATTTAATTATTTCACTATAATTCCAAGGTTCAATAATACAAAAAATAATAATAAAAGGAATGAATGGAAGTTCTAAAATAGATAATATAGAATGTTCTTCAATTAATTCTTTAAATGTTTTTTTTGAACTAAAAGCATCTTTCCAAAAATAAACTATTCTAATAAGATTGAGATGAATTAAAATAAATTCAAATATTAATTTATAACCTTCTAAAAATGAGGAAAATTGTAAGCTTAAATTTTCACATTCATTATCTTTTATAACTTCATAATTTTTTTTGTTTAAAGAATTACAATAATTGTATGAATTTTTTGAATTTGAAATTAAACAATAATATGGATATTTTATAGTCCAAGGAGATATAATTGATATTAATAGAGTGAGAGGTAAATATATAAAACTTGAAAAAAGAATAACTATAATTAAATCTGAAAATATTTTATAGTTCATAAATTCAAAATAAATAATTTCATCTAAGATATTTTTATTATTAATTTTAATTAAATTTTCTTCTATATTTTTAACTTCTTTACTTTTAATGTCAATTTCTATTTTAATAATGTCATTATCATTATTATTAATTTCGATTTTATTTCTTCTTTGTTCATTATCTTCAACTAATACATAATTATTATTTATGGAAGATTTGAAATATTGATAATTTATTGAAAGTGTAAATATTGTAGTAAAAGGATTTAATATTCCTATAATTAAAGAGAAAATAATGTAAAAATTTAAAATTAATTGAATTAATGTAATTTTATATAATTTTAATCTATTATTGTGATTAGAATAATTTTTAATTATTTCTGTATTATCAAATAAAACATATAAATAACTAGTATAACATAGATTTCTAATAAAATAATTCCAAAAAGGAATTGTAATTAATCTTAAAAATGAAAAAATCGTAGCAACAAAATCTAAATTTTTTTGAACAAATGTAATTAAATGTTTATAACTAAAAGATAATTTAAAATCTTTATTATTATTTATATCTCTGATACATTTTAAATGATAAAAATTTAAATAATTAATTGGAATTTCTATTAAAAGGATAATTTGAATAAAAGCTTTATTAATATTAAGAAAATATCTTACAAAGAATAATTCAATGTTTCTTTCATGAAAATAATCTTTTAATATTTTATATGATTTTTTTATTCTCCAAATAAAAAAAATTGTTGAAATTAAAGTTAAAATAATTGCAAACAAAAATAAAACATTATGACTTTTATTAATAATTTCAAATTTAATAATTTCATATAAACTTTTATTTTTTTCTTTTTTTTTAAAACAAATATTTTTATTAATTTCAATAAAATCAAATATAAATAAGATATTTGTAATATAAACTGGAGTAAGGAAAAAAATATCATAAAAAATTAAAAAAGTTGAATATGAAACATTTTTAATATTTGAATTTTCTCTTTTAAATAATCCAATAATTCTAATTATTGAAAAAATATTAATAATATGTAAAACTGTGAATATCATAATTATAATTCTTTCAAAAAAATTAATCCAATTACTAATCATTAAAAAGAATAATTCTGATAAGTTTTTTGGTACTTTTTTAAACAAAATAATGTCTAAGAAATAAGGATGACCTGTTAAAAGGAAAAAAATGATACATAATAACCACATGATTAAATAAAATGTTAAATAATTCAAAAAAAACAATTTTTCAAAACATTCTTCAAAATTTCCCAAATATAAAAATAATAAACTAAATAAAATTATAGATATCAATCTTATTGAATTTCCTATAAAAATTAAAAAAGAATATGAATTATAATTTCTAATAATTAAATAAACATATAGAAAAAATGAAAAAGTTATTATTAGTAAATCCACTATTAATTTGAATATTAATTGAAGGATATTTTTTGGTGGTTCAAAAAAATGATTTTTGTCAAGAGTTCTAACTAATTTTTTAATAGGAAAATAATATATTTTAAAAACAATCTTGAATAATTTAAAGATAAATCTAAATATTACAAGTAAAATATTCATTTTAAGGATATATTTATTTATTTAGAAAAATAATAATGTTTTAAATAAACTATTTGAAACTTTGCTTTTTAAAATAAATTATTTATTTTATTAAATTATTCAAATATTATCTATTATTTTGAAATCAATGACTTCATTCAAGAAAAAATTTATTCAAGTAATAATTTTAATAATAATTCATTTTTTAGATTTTTTCTAATTTTGAAGACATTAAAAGAAATAAAAGAACAATTGATACTTCATTTAGTAAAGATTGTAAATTTAATAACTTCAAAAATTCAAAGGAATCATTACCATATATTTCAGATTATGAAGATGAAAATTCAAAAGAAAAAAATCAAAAAATTTTTGAAATATATAAATCAAGAAAAATTATAAAAAAGTCAATAAGTAATTTATTTGAAGAAGAACAAAATAATCAAATTTATAATCCATTGATTAATATTAATAATAAAATAATTGAAATAAAAATGAATGAAGTTAAAAATATACAAACTTTTAATGAAGAGATAACTCAATATAATATTACAAAAATTAATAATAGAGAAAATGAAATTAATAATAAAAAAGAAGAAAAAATAATAATTGATAATAATGATGATTATTTTAAAGTACCTTATTCAAATTATAATAAATATAATAGAGATTATTTACCTAAATTAAATAAAACAAAAGAAAGATTTAAAAACTTAGATCCTTTTTTAAAAAATTTCAATCCTAAGTTTTTAAAAAAAGAAAATATAGATAAAAAAATTTTTAGAAAATTTCGTAATTTTATAAAAGATAAATTTCAAAATTCAAATGATATAATATTTAATTATAATAAAATATTTTGGAAAGATTTTTGTACAAATAATTTATTACCACCAATGAAATATATAAATCAAAATAGAGAATTCATTGAATTTAAAAGTTTTAATACAAAATATTTTTTATGGTTTTTTAATCAATATGGAACAACTGAATTATTTGAAAAATTTAGAGAAGAAGAAGGAGAAAAAATAATTAATTGTTTTATAAATGAATATAATTTAAATGAATCTAATGAACAAAATATAATAGAAAAATTAAAAGAATATTTAATTCAAATACCAAAAATTTATTGTGATTTAAATAAAAAAAGAGAAAATAATTCTTTAGATTATAGTGATTTAGCAGATACTTATCTTGGAACTAAAGACTTTGAAGATAATGATCCTGCATCTAATTTATTTAAAATTAATTTTGATATTAAATGTGGGAAAATATTTAAAGAAGATTTTAGAAATGAATTTAATGATGAATGTAATTATAATAATTTTAATTATATTCAAAGATTTGATAATTTAGCTATGAATATGAGTATTGATTCCTTAGAAGTAGTTGAGTAAAAATTAATTTAAAAATTAAAATTATTTAATCAAAAAAAATAATTTTATATTATTTTTTAATATAAAATTATTTATGATAAGTTAAAAATTAAAAAAATATTTAAATTTAAATATGAACAGATATTATAAAACCAATTTAATAATATTAATAACAATATTATCTTCAATCAAAACATATGATATAGTATTTTTCTTTGCAATAAATACTACTTTATCATCTTTTCTAATAGACAATGTTGATACTATTTCAAATTTTACAAATAATGAAATACAAAATACAACATCAATTAAAAATTTTACTGGTTCAATAACAAAATCAATAATTTTTTCGGGAGAACCACCTTTTTCATTTAGTGCAATAGCAATTATAATTAAGAGTGATAATGATAAAACTTATCATTTATTAACTCCTAATTCAGGTTATTATAAATGTGAAAATGGCACTAGTGAATATATTAGTTTAGTTGAAGATTCAATTTGGAATAATAATAAAAAAATCCCTAATCTTGCATCTGTTATTTCTTGTAATGGAAATGTAACTTTTACATATGATATTAATTTATAACAGTCAATTTAAAATTTATTATTTTTAATATGAAATATAAAATTATTTTTACAAATAATAAACAAAATTATAATATTATAAAAATTATAAAATATAATCTAAAAATAAAATTAGAAAAAATATAAAAAAATGAAATTTATAATAATATTTCCATTTCTTTTAATATTATCTCAAACAACATATCCAATTGCATTATTCCATGGAATAATAAAAGATTGTAGATCAGATCAAATGAAAGGAATAAAAAATCGTTTAGAAAAATATTTAAATACAAAAGTATTTTGTATAGAAATAGGTAATGGTTCAGTAGATTCAATAACAATGAATTTAGAAAAACAATCAAAAATAGCTTGTGAAAAAATAAGAAATCATCCATCATTTCAGAATAAATTTAACATATTTGGAGTAAGTCAAGGAACAATAATAAGTAGATATATAATAGAAAAATGTAATTATAATGGAAAAATACAAAATTATGTTTCTTTAATGGGACCTCAAATGGGAATTGGTTATATTCCTAAATTAACATGTGGAAAATTATGTGATTATATTAATAAAGTTGTCTCTGATTATGAAAATAAAAATCCTCAAAAATTAATGAATATTTTAGGACCTGCTTCTTATTGGAAATATAGATATCATTATGATAGATATTTAAAACATAATGTTTATTTAAAAGATTTAAATAATGAAGGTGCTGTTAAAAAAGAAGAATATAAAAAAAGAATCTTAAGTTTAAATAAAATTTTGTTAATTAAAGGTAGTAAAGATACTGTTATTTCTCCTAAAGAAAGTTCTTGGTTTGAATTTTATGATATTAAAGGAAAAAATATTGTTCCTTTGAAAGATAGTGAATTTTATAAAAAAGATTTTATTGGCTTGAGACAAATGAATGAAAAAGGAAGACTTAAATTTGCTTTGTTTAATGCTAAACATGTTAAATATAGTGAAAATGAATTTGTTCAACATATTGTTAGTTTTTTAAAAGATGATGGTGATAAAAAATAATAATTTATTCTTATTAATTTATCATTATTATGATATTAGGTTAAAAAAAAATAATAAATAAAATTATGAAATATATAATCTTGTATTATTTTTTTTTGTTTTTTTATTTTTTTAAACTTAAAATTTTATTTTATTTTTAAAAATTTTAGAAAAAATTCCTTTTTATAATGGATAATATTAAAGGAAATAATTTTGAATCAATATCACAAAATCATGATATATTAACAACATTTTTAAATAAATGTAATGATTTACAACCAAAAGAAGAGTAAATAATTAAAATAAAAGATATAGAAAAATATTTTTAAATGACTTCTTCATTCAACCAGAACAAAATTCATTTAACAAAATATTTGATGAGCAAAATAACGAAGAATTACAAGAAAAAGATCCATTTTATTTTCTTAAACCAATTTTTGGACCTGAATTTGACTATTCTTTAAATAATGATAATAATAGTAGTAAAAAAAGTTCAAATAATCATAATTTAAATGATGAAATTAATAATAATATAAATAATAATAATGATATTCAAAAAAGTGATTTTTTAGGGAAAAAAACTATTTTTACTTCAATTAAACAAGAACATACTCATCAAAGAGAAGTTAAATTAATTCAAAATAGAATGAGCGCAAAAAAATGTAGAGAGAAAAAAAAAGATTATTTAAATAATTTAGAAGAACAAGTTGAAAAATATAAAAAAATTATTAATCATTATGAAAATATTTTCCAAAAAAATCAATCCTTTGAAAATGTTTTTAATAAAATAAATGAAAAGGAAAATTACTTATTTTTAAATGATATACCAGATTCTAAATTTGAAGAAATAAAAAAAGAATATAAAAATGAACAAATTTGGCTTCAAAATAAATTATTAAATAAATTAATTAGAATTATGATTCCTTTAGAATATAAAATATTTTATCAAAAATTTTTAAAATTAGATATAATTGAAGAAAATGATGATATTAAAATTATGAAAAGTAAAATTAATAATAATATATCAATGTATAATATTTTTTTATTAATTTAGACTGAAAAAATTATATTATTTTAAAGATATCAAAAATGGTAAAAATATAAATAAAAAAGAAAATAATAATGTAGAAATAAATATTAAAGAATGCATTCCTTATAAATTATTTGAAATTTTTAGTAAAATGAATAATATAATTGAATTATTTACAGAAGAAATAATATGATTAAATTATTCTTATAATATTATTTATTATTTAATTATTAAATTGTATATATTACATATAAATTAAGAAGAATAAATATTTAAATAAAACATTTAAATTATAATACATATAAAAATTAAAAAAATTTTTTTTTTTATTATTAATATTGAGTTTTTTCAGAGTGTGGGTTATGTTTTGATCACATGGCAACTTGATAAAGAACTTATCAAGTGCGCTTAACCGAGATTCCCATGAAAGCGTCATCATTAACTCATTATATCTAAAAAAATAAAAATTATTTTAATTTATATATCATTATTTTTAATTTTTTTTTACTTAAAAATGATTTATTAAAAATTATAATTATTTAATTAATCAAATTTTATTTAAATTTTTTTTTATTGAATTTTAAAGTTTCTTAATGAGTTTAGGATATGATAATATATTAAAATTAAAATGTTTAAGACTTAATCCACCAAATTTCAAAAATAATATAAATAATCTAACTGGACATTATAATGATTTATTCAATTATGAAGATGAAGATAATTTTTTTTTAGAAAATAAATCAAAGTCATTTGATTTAACATCACAATATAATATTACAAGTAATATTGGATTTTATTTAGATCAAAATTTTGGTCCTGTTTTTATTGGAGATAATTTAAAGATTTTATTTATATTAATAAATCAAACTAATTCAGAAATTGGAATTAAAAAATTAAATATAAATATTTTTTCTGATGAAATAAAAGAATTAAATAATACAATTCCATTTCAATGTAAAATTCCTTCAAATTTTAAAATAAAAAAACATTCTTTTTATTCTTTTGTTTTATATTTTAATGTTGATAAAAATATTAAATATAAAATTGATATTAAAGCTTCTCTTTTTGGAAAATTTTTTGATAATATTAATAATAATCTAAAAGAAAAAAATTTGTCACAAGAAAGAAATGGATGTGAATTTATTAAAAGACTAACAATTGATGGTAAATTTCCAGTTAATATAAAAACTAATTTTAATTTAGTTAATTGTGAAAAATGTTTTATAAATCAAATAATAAATAATCCAACTTTTGCCAAAATAAAAATAAGTAATATTTGGTTAAATACAATTAATGAACCAAAAAGAATAATTAAATTAAAATATGAATTTAATGAAACTTATTTATCAAATAATGAAGAAATAAGTTTAATATATATTATAGAAGAATCTAAAATATTTAATTATGAAGAAAAATTTGAATTAAATATTATATGGTCAAGAATAAATGATATAAATAAATATCATTTTAAAACAAATATTATAAATGATAATATATTATTTAATAAATTTTTTGCAATTGAATTAAAAGAAAAACCAAATGTAACATTAATTAAAAATCAAACATTTAAAATAGTATTAATTTTATATCCTAAATTATTAGAAAAAATAAATATTTATATAACTTGTGATAATAATGATTCTGGAAAATTTATTACTATTTTAGATATTATTGAAGAAAATATAGAATTAAATAATAAATCTGAAGAAATATGTTTAATATGTAAATCAAGATTTGTTGGTAATAATATTCAATTTCCTACTATTAATTTTAATGTTAAATATTCAAATAAAGAATTAAATTTTCCTATGAAAAATATTCTATCCATTCCTATATCAAAAGAAATTAATTTAATTTAAATAATTTTTTTTAAAATAAAAATTATAAATTTAATGCATATTTTTACAATAATTTATTATAAAATTTTTTTTATTCTTCAATTCAAAATAATTTATTCTCATATTATTATCCCTTTTAAAAATAATTTAGATATATTATCTTTAACAGAAAATAATTATGTTGACAAATTATTTGCTCTTAATATAACAACAAATATTTCTTTAGGAACACCATTTCAAACAATACCATTTAATATAAAATTAAGACAATTTCATTTAATTGTTCTATCTGAAGATTCAGAAGATGGAAAAAAAATTAAAAGTTTCAATCAAAATAATTCAAATTCATTTTTTTCTAAATATAACCTTCCTGAATATTTAGATTTACCAGAATTAGAATTCGGTAAAAAATCATATGATACTTTTAAAATTGATAATAATATAATTGAAAAATTTAATTTTTTATTAGGATATGATTCATATTACAATCAAAGTGCAATTTTAGGATTAAAAAATAATGATTTTTATGTAAATTACAGTTTTATTTATCAATTAAAAAATAGAAAATATATTAATTCTTCAATTTTTTATTTTAAATTTTCAGAAAATAATTTTAATGAAGGAGAAATAATTATTGGAAATTATCCTCATGAAATTGAAAAAAATAAATATAAATATGAATCATATCAAACTATTGGAATTATTACTACAAAATATACATTATATTATGATATATATATTACTAAAATAACAATTGGAGATAAAATTATTGCAGAAAAAAAAATATTACAATTTTATTTTGAAAGTTATTTTATGAGATTTCCTTTTACATTTAAAGAAATTGTTGAAAAAGAGTTTTTTAATAATTTAATCGAGAATCATAAATGCTCTTTTTTTAAACATAATTTGAAAGAATTTTTTTTTTATATTTGTGATGATGATATAAATATTAAAAAATTAAAAAAATTGGAATTTCATTCTAAAGAATTAAATTTTACTTTTAGTTTTAAACCTGAGGAATTATTTATGAAAATAAAAGATAAATTTATATTTTTAATTTGTTTTAATAGTAAAAAATATGAAGAAGAATTTGCTTTTGGTTATTTTTTTTTACAAAAATATCTAATTATTTTTGAACAAGAAAGAAAATTAATTGGTTTTTATAAAATTAATAAAACATCTTATTCATATTCTTGGATTTTAACAATATTATTTGGAATTATTATAATTGGTTTAATTTATTATATTTTTTTAATATTAAAGAAGAAAAGAAAAATAAGAGCAAATGAATTAGAAGATAATTTTGAATATTTACCTCAGAAAAATATATTATAAAATATTATAAAAAAAATGAAATATATTTTCATTAAAATAACAGATTAAAATTAATGAAAATTTAAAAAATATTTTTAAATAATGTTAATTATTATATTCTTTATTGTTTTATTTATTATTTAATTTTCACAATTATTATTTAATCAAAATTATAGAAAAACCGATTTTCATTCTTTTTTACTTTTTAATTTTATAATTAAATTTTTAATTTTTTATATATAATATATATAAATATTTAATTAAATGACAAAAAAAACACAAGATGAAATACAATTAAATTTAAAACAATTTTTAGACAGAGGAAAAAATTTAATTGATTACTTTATAGTTATTGGTTCTAACCCTGGAATTTTTTTAAATTCTTGGTTATATGAATCAGATATATCAACATTAAATAATAATTACAATGAAGAAATTTATCCACAAATAATTTCAAAATTTCCTCCTTATGAAAAAAAAATAATAGGAATTGATGAATCATTAATTCAACATTGTTTCCCAAATGGATTTTTTATTGAAGAATTTTCAAAAAATCCTCAACCAGAAATTTTTTCTATATTACTTGATAATAATAATTATTCTTTAGAATATTCTTTTAAATATGTAGTATGTATTAAGTTTTATGAATCAATATCAAATTATAAAAAACTATATGATAAATATAATATTATGAAAAATGAAAATTCTGATAAAAAATCAGAAAATAAAACACAAAGAAATGATACTATTTCAGTATATTCAAAATTTAGTGATACAAATAATCCAAAAATAAAATATAAAAAATTTTATATTCCAAAATGTATTTGTTTAATTTCTTTATATCCTTTTATTAATGAAATGATGAAAATAGGGAAAAATATTTATAAATATTCTACTACTCCAAAATTACAAATTCCAATAGAGAAAATAATATCTAATTTAGTTATTGAAGTTCCATCACCTCCAAGAGGAATTTATTCAATAGAATATAATTTATTAAATGAAAAAATAATATTTAAACAAAATTTAATTAATCAACTTCCTACTTTAAATATTGATTTTGGTAAATTATTTTCTTTATTTTTAATTTCTCAAGTTTTAGAAATTTTTCAACATTTAATGTTAAATAATAGAGTAATTTTTTTTTCAAGTGATATTAAATTATTATCTCCTATTATTTTAAGTTCATTAATTTTACTTTATCCTTTTAAATTTCCTTATAATGTTGTTTCTGTTTTACCAAAAGATGCTTATAATTTATTAGATAATATTACTTCTTTTGTTGTAGGAATTAATGAAAAATATAGAGATAATTTTTTAAAAGAATATGATATTGATATAACAAAAGATACTTTTTTAATTGTTGATATTGATAATAAAAAATTAAAAATTATTAATGATAAAAATACACCTGATTTACCTTTAAAATATAAAAAAATATTGATTGAAAAATTTACTGCTTATAATAATTCAATTCATTATAATGCAAAATATAAAATTCAAGAATCTTTAGATAATTTTTCAAATAATAGAAGAGAATTATTTTATGAGTTTCAAATATCA
>JAEEGK010014526.1_pt1 | contig 17589 bp, 5 predicted proteins | sample 8958771 | NCBI WGS metagenome assembly JAEEGK01 (sample SAMN16246547, study PRJNA631951) | gut metagenome | biome: gut microbiome; feature: rumen; material: SC-attached | host: Bos | place: Iran: Karaj | collected 2018-10
AATTTTAATTAAATTTCTATTATTAATTATAAGTTCAAGAATTTTCTCTATATATTCTTTTAATTTAAATTGTTTAATTCTATAAGAAAAAATAGTAATCATTAAATCAGGAAAATGTTCTGGTCTAACTTTTTCTTTTAAAAACTCAAATTCTCTATTTAATAAATTATTACCTTCATTATAATTTCCTTCATATAAATTTGTACATTCTTGATTTAAAATTGTAAAATATCCTTTAATAATATTTTCTTTTAAATTTCCATTTTTTACTAAGCAATCATGAACTTTTAAAAAACATAATAATGAATATAATTCTCTAAGATATAAAGTATATTCATAATTTAATTGCATAATTCTATTTGAACAGTCATTTAAATATTCAATCATTGAATAAAATATTTGTCCATCTTCATCTTTTTGGAATTTTGCAACATTTTCTAAAATACATTTAATAAAACATTCAAATGTTATATAAATTATCATATTTACTATTGTTGTATATTGATTTTTATTAAATGGTTCAAATTTCATATCAGGTAATTTTTCAATCATTTCTTCACAAATATTATTAAAATAATTTTCTCCTTTTCTTAATAATTCTATAAATGTTTGAAAGACTTTATAATAACCCTCAAAATAAAGTAATATTTCACATAATTTTTCTTCATTTTCATAATTTTTACCTTTAATATATAATTCCATTATTTTCATTAATACATTAATTTCACTTTCTTTTGCATTTTTTAAATTATTATTTTTGCTAATATAAATATTAAAATAATCTTTAAATATTAAATTATGATATTCTTGAGTATTAAAATTTTCATTTTCTCTTATTAGCTTATATAAATTTTGATTTTGATAAACTTTATTAACATTATTTATTAAATCAGATTTAATATTATTATAATTATTTAAAGCATCATCATTTATTTCTGAGTCAATTAATTGAGCTTGATTTTTTAAATATTCATCTTGAATTGAATAAATATAAATAGATATATTTTCAAATGCACTTAAAGTTGTAGGTATATTTATATTAAATGCTATTTTAACTTCATTTGCTTGAATATGATCATCATATTTTATATCATTAATATTTAAATTATCTAAATTACTTCTAAAAATATTTTCTTTTTCTTCATCATTATAATTATTATTATTATTTATTATACTAATTGAACCATCTCTTTCTATTTGTATTATAATTTTATTTAAATAATTTCTAAATAATATACATAAATATTTTGAAACTACTGAAATTAAATCTATATCATTTCTATCAAATGTATTATCATAAAATATTGTATTTATTATATTTTGATTTGATTTATTAATTTCACTTTTTATTTTTTCAATTATTATATTTTTATATGTTTCATTATTTAAAAGGAATTTACATGATTCTTCAATATAATTTTCAATTTTAAAATTATTATCAACATTATAAATACTATATCTTATTTTACTATATGCATTATATAATCCTTCTTTAAATTCTTTTTCTGTATCAATCATTTCATGTAAATTTAATAAATCATTAGTTGAAGAATTTAAAACTGTTTTAAAATCAATTTTATTTCCTGATAAATTATCAATAAAAATTTGTGGATAATCATATAAATGAGAAATTAAATAATGATTTGGTATAATATCTTTACTATCATAAATACATTTTGTTAAATATCTCTTAATATGTATTGTAAATAATATAACTTTTTGATTTACAATTGATATATTTTTTTGATTTTCATAATTACATATTAAAAAATTAATATGATTTAAATGAACACAATCAATATTTTCAAAACTTAAAATACATAAATTTTTTGTATTATCTTCATAATATTTTCTTATTTCATCTTCAATTTCCCTTTCACTATAATAATCTTGAACTAAAATTTCACTACTTTTTTCATAATTAAATTCACCATAAATTGTGTTTATAGCAATTTCATCATTTCTTCCTCCAAAAATATTTTCAATAATATTAGAAAAAGTATAAATAATATGTTTTGGAGTATTAATTTTTTCTAAATAAGAAATTAATTTATTATGTTCATATTTTTCATAATATGTTATAATTTTATTAAAAATACCTTGATTTTGATTTTGAAAATTTGAATTTTTAGCAAAAGCAATGATATCTTGTGAAAAAGTAGGAGAAATTTTTTCTAAAATATAATCAAAAATATTAATATTTCTATCTTTATCTTCATCAATTAATTGATATATTATTCCTTGAATTTCATCTAAATCACAATTTAATAATTGTTTAGATAAATCAACTTTTAAAGGTTGATTTGGATCAGAAGATATTATTAAATCATTTATTATTTTAGAATATTCTTGAGACTTTTTAATATAATCTTTTTTACCTGAAAGTAAAAAATCAAATGAAACAATATGTTTTTCAAATCTATTTAAAAATGGAGGATCTTGATTTTCAATTTCATTACTATCTAATAATACAACACATTTAAAATTATCATTAACATAATAAGTATGAGTTTTTGAATAACCTAAAGATATTTTTGCATAATTTCTATCTCCAGTTTTAATAAAGTTTTGATTGAATAAATCATATAATGAAGGATATATAGAATCTAAATTTTTTAATATCATTACATTATCTTGACTTACTGTATATTGTATTTTATTTAATAATCCTACAATATAACTTTCTTCTTTATTATCATTTTCAAAATTACTTCCAATATAAAAAATATCTTTTTTATTTAATGTTTTTAAAATTGATTTAATTAAAAATTCACTAATTGATGCTTTTGTTATTATTAATAAATATCTACTTTTATTATCAGTTAAATTTTCATTTATACATTTTTTAACATCATATTCATTATCTGCAGTTGCATTTGGATGTTTTTTTTTAAATATTTTTTTAAATTGTTTAATTGAATCTTTTAAACCTCCAAAATTCCTTTCAATACTATCAATTAATATATTTATAGTATCAGTATTTCTTTTATCTAATAATAATTTTTTTGAAGCTACTTTTATTAAATGATAAAAATCTCTAGAACCATGAAAATCTTTTTTTTTCTCTTCTTGTTGACTTAAATAAACTCTATATTCATAATAAGATTCAGCAAGTTGGCTAATTTCATCTTTATAATTAGTAATTAAAGAAGAAGTATAAGATTCAGCAATTTTTAAAGCAGTTTCAATTAAATCATCTTCATCAGGTTCAGGAATACTTAAATAAATAACTCTATTCATTTTAGAAGCATCAAGAGTCCAATTTGAAATACCAACAAATGCAACTTTATCTTTATTTTCATCATATTCTAATTGAGAATGGATTACTTTTAATGGATTATTTGGTGATATTTCAGCAAGACCCATTTCATCAAAATATATCATTGATATTATATTATTAATTTCTTTATTATTTTTTCCATCTTTCTTTTGAATTACTTTTCTTGCAACATTAAATACTTTTAATACTCCTTCAGATGTACTTGATAATGAACCTTGATATGAATGTCTTATTAATTTTGGTTCTTGTTTAAAGAATTCTGAAGGTGAATCTTCTCCTTTCATTGATTTAAAAATTAATTGAGCACTTAATGATTTACTACAACCTGGTTTTCCACATATAAATATAGGTATTTTATTAATAATACAAACAAATAATGAAAATAAATTATCTAATAATGCTCTATTTTTTGCTATTCCTTCTTCTACTTCTGTTTCATCTGCTATTATTTGTGATAATTGTAAAGGTAAATGTTCAAATTCTAATTTAAAAATTTCATTCATTTTTTCCTTTAATTCTTTCCTATATTCTTTTTTAAATATTCTAATATAATAACATATATATATACTTAATATAATTGAATATTTTTGATGTTTTTCTTCTGTATCTAAATATGAATAAAAAGTAAATTTTTTGTATTTTTCATTTTTTTCTTTTTTCTTTTTTAAAAATTCATAAAACCATTCATAAAATATTATAAATCTTCTAACTTCTCTTAAACTAACAGAAGAAATATCATATTTTTCTCTAATGAAATTTTGACAAGTAGTAATTGCTAATACAGAAAGAGAAATTAAGGAATTTCTTAAATTTCCATCATTAATTTTTAATTCAAAAGGATGTAAAATCATATTATGTATATATCTTTGTTCATCTTCTTGAGTTAAATTTCCAAAATCAAAAACAAAATTTAATAAAGAATGAGGTAGTGGATTAACAATATAAATTAAATTTTGAGCTCTTCTTTTTTCTGATTTTTTATATAAACCAACTTGTTCTAATTTCTTACTAGTAACTCTATAAGGATTACATGCAGCAATAAATTGAACATTATCATATATTTTATCACCATAAATTGAGTGTTTACACATCATTTCACTTATTAATCCCATTGAATTACATGTATTTATTTCATCTAAAAATACCCAAATTAAAGGACTTTTTTCATCATTTTTATTTAAAAGTTCATAGACTTTTTTATTTTTTACTTTTTTAATTGTTTTTTTTTTTTCTTTTTATTTTATTTGATTATTAGAACTACTGTTATTTGAATAATTCATATTCATATTATTCACATTGTTATTATTCATTGGCGATGGATAATTCCAAGAACTATTATTATTGTTGTAATAAACGTATTCTGGTGGTGGAGTAGGTGGCTCAATTTTAATATTATTTGAAGAATGCTGATTATCATTGAAATCAGTTCGAGGATTGAAATAACCATTAGTACCATTATTTGGTTGCGATGAAGTAAGATACATAGGACTATTAGATTTTAATACAGATTCTGAATAGTCCAAATCAGAAATGATAGACTTATTAATTCTTCTACTGAAAAGTTTGCTTTCTTTTTCGTGATGAATCTTTTTAGATGAATCATGATTACGCTTTGAATTTATCTTTCTTTTTGAATTTTCAGATATATTATTAATATTCTTTATAGAATTTTCAATTTCAGTCAAAGCAGTAGATGTAATAAGGTTATTAGAAGAGGAATAGACTGGTATCGGAAGAGTAGTCTTCTTTTTGTATGTTCTTACTTTTCTAGCTCCCTTTTCAGGTACAATGGGAACAATTTTACCAGATTTTACTAATTCTTCCCACACTGTGGTAATTAAGCCACTATTAATAGAGGTAAGCTTATTCTGGGCTTTATCTAATACAGATTGCCATAATAGGACCATATGTTCATTGGTTTTGGCGTGATGTTTAAGAGTTCTACATAATAATTCATGTCTTGGTGTAAAAGTAAAATCTTTTAATTGTCTTAAAACATCAGCAGCATCCAAGAAACGATAAACTTCTGTTGTAATAACATATATAATAATATTTTTATTAATTTCATATTTTCCTTTTTTTTTTATTATTATTATTAAAAATTTCAAAGTTTATTTTATCTTCTTCTTCATCTTCTTCTTCCTCATTTATTTCAATTTGTGTTAACCCTTCACCAATTAAATTTATATTATTATCTTTTGTTTTTCCTCTCATAAAATCAATTATATCTTTATCAGTAGTCCCAGCATGAATATTTAAAATTTTCATAGTATTATTTTTTAATTCAGAAATTATTCTAATTAATGATGTTTTACCGCATCCTGTTTCTCCCATCATTATAACTGGAATATTTGCTCTAATTCTTAATAAAATTAAAACCATTTTAATAAAATTATCTGCTGTAAATACATAATTATCAACAATTTTTAATAAAGGTTGTAATTTTCTATCTTTAAATATTATTGCATCTCCTTTAATATTATTTTTTAAATCTAATAATTTTTTTATTTCTTCTAAAAATTGTTCATTATTTAATTCCTTATAATTAATTAAATCTTGAAAATCATTTAATTTATTTGAATTAAATAATTCATATAAATTTTTATATTCATCAGAATTTTTATCACAATTTGTTATAATACTAAGAGAATCTTTATCTTCATTAAAATAAACTAAACTAGGTGAAATATGACTAAAATTAATAGGTTTTTTATTAATTAAAATCTTAGCTGCTTGTTCTCTTGCTTCATCTGCATCAAATTCACCAAATTTCATTTTATATTGATTTGCTGCTGATTGACCAGATAATACATTTTCATATGCACTTGAAATAAAATGTTCTGTTAATTTTATTAAAGAATCTACTATAAAATATCTAATATTTTGTAATTTTTGTTTTCCTCCATTTTGAATTAAATTATCTAATTGTTCTCTATTTAAATAAATACTATTTGTAAAATACTTTAATTGATCAGCTAAAATATTAATAAAAGCATTAATTTGATAATAAGTTGGATTATTTTTTCTCATATATTCTTTAATTAAATCTGAACATTCTTTTTGTGATAAAGGTTGTGTAATATTAATTTTAGGACCATCAAATAACATAGTTGAAACTCCTTCTATAACTATATCAGCATTATTTATTGAATTATCTTTAAAGTGTTTTAAATAATTACATGTAATTTGTATATTAGAATTAATATTATTATCTATTATTAATGGGGGTAATGGGAGTTTTTTTATTTTAACTTTTTCAAAGTTATTTAATATTGGATATTGATCAAAATAATTTACAAATCCATTTGGAACTTCTATTTTTATTATAATTTCATTACCATAATAAAATAAATTATCATTTATTGAATAACATTTAGTAATTAAAAATTTAAATAAAAATTCATTTATTAATTGAATTTGACTTGTATCATATAAATCTAAATGAAGTCCTATATTTTTCTCTTTTTTTAATTTTAATAATCTATCTAATATTTCATTTCTTGTTATTTCTCCTCCAATAGGAAAATAACAATAATTATAATTATTATTTTTTTTTAATAAATCTATTATTATTCTTGATTTTCCAACTCCAGAAGAATCAGAGTGATAAACTTCTATTTTATTATCATCTGATAATATTGTAGTATTTAGTAATGGATTCATATAATTAATATCATTTGAATAATCACTAATATTTTTAACTTTTTCTTTAAAAATAAAAATTTTATGTTCTGGCATTTTGATAATTTGATTAATTAAATTATTATTTCTATCAATATATATTATTAAAACACAAGATTGTATAATACCTTCTTTTAATAATTCTTTCATTAAATCAAACATAAATTTCCTATTTGAAATAGATAAATTTTCAGGAGTAATAATTCCAAAAAGACATTGGAAATTAGCTTTAATTGATCTATATAAAAATGAAATTATTTCTTCTTGATTTGTTTTTTCATTACAATATAATACTGTTTGTGCTGTTGGAATATTATTTGTTAATTCATAAAATGCACCTACACATTTTTTAATTAAATCTTGTTTAGATGCTTTTAAACTATAAATTCCTGTATATTCATTTTTTGTTATAATTGATTTTGAATAAATATCTTTATATTTTAAATTACTTTGCTTTAATAATTCTTTAATATAATTATTTGCATTTATATACATATTAGATAAATTATCATGTGTTTTAATTGGTTGTATAATTATTTCTTTTTTTATTTTGTTATTTGTTAAATATTTGTTTAAATAAGTCATATCTTTTTTATTATTTTGATTTTTTGTTAAATATGTATGAATTGTATTAAATTGTCTTCCATAAATTAAACGTGTTTCTTCATTTTCTTTAAAAGTTTTCCTTTCTCCTTCTATTTGTTTTTCTTTTATTTCTTTTAAAAAATTGTTTAATTCATCAATTTTGAGTATTCTCATACTATCATTAACATTTAATTTTTCACATTCTTCTTCTCCATTATTTATTGAAATTCTATAACTTAAATCTTCAAAATATCCTTTATTTACAATTGAATTTAAATGTTCTAATATTTCTATTATTTTTCCTATTAATGAAGCAAATTTCACACATTTATCATAAAAATCAATTTCATTTTCTTTTCTTTTTGGTATAATTTCGTTATTATTATTATTTTCATTACTTTCATCTTTTTTCCTCATTAAAGCATTATCTCTATAATCTAAAATATCTTCAAATTTCCTTTTTTCCTTTTCTTTATTTTTATAATCATAATCAACGTTACATATATATTTTGGATTCTCATATTTCAAAATAAAAGTACTTTTTTTATATATTTCTTCAATATTTTTTTTTGCAAGAGAATCTTTATCAAGTTGATCAGTATATAAACTAGTCAAATCATAATATTTATCAGAAATAGTTTTAAAACTAATATCTAATTGTTCAAATCTATTTTTCTCAATTAATTTTATAAAGCCATTTAAAAAAACTAACAAATTATTTTTAATTAATTTTTTTAATTCACAAATAAATGCCACACATGTTCCTAATGAACGTAAATCAGCAACATCAACGTTATATGATTCTGTATCTTCTCCTGCAAAATCTTCTAAATTTCTTATATCTTCTATTTCTTTAGTATATAAAAAATTAAGAATTCCTTCTCTACTAAATAAATTTTCTAATATATTTTTCCCTTTTTCATTGTTTAAAATTGGTAAATTCAATGAATTTATTTTCTCATTAATTGATGTTAATTCTTCTATTTTTAATTGTTTTTTTAATGTTCCTTCTATTTCATTTAAATCTTTTAATAATTTGTCTTTTTTTATGTTAAATTTATTTGATAATTTGATTATATATGAGATTTGATTTTTAAGTATTTCTTGAGAATGAATTAATATTAAGTTGTTTTCACCTTCTACTACTTTTTCTTCATCACCAAAAAATATTAATTTTAATTTTTTTATTTCATTTATTAATTCATCTTTTTTTTTGAATGATTTCACTAGTTCTATTATTTCATTTTCTGAAATTTTTTCTGATTTTTCTCCATTAAGAATATCTTCTAATCCATTAAATTTTTTTATTGAATTTTGTAATATTTTTTCTTCATTTTGTTCATTTCTATTTTTTTCAGATTCATAAATAGATTTAAAAAACAATGAGTTATCTTTTTGTTTAATATCTAAAGCTTTTTTTTCATAATTTTCTGCATTTGGAATACTTAATTCAAGAATTTGTTTTACTTTATTTTCTAATAAATTACTATGTATTTCTTTTAATTTCTTTAAATAATCTTTTTGAGAATTTGGCAAATAGTTTGCAATATAATATATAATATTTTCAATTGTATCTCTTTTTTTTAATACTTTATTTTTAATTTTTATTAAAAAACTTGCAAATTGATTGCCTTTTTCTTCATTTTGAAATACACAAAATAATCTTTTTCCTAATTGTTGATGTTTATCTAAATAGTTTATTATTAAAATTTGTTCAAACTTAAAATTTTGTTCTTCTAACATTTTTTTAATTTGAGAAAGTATTTTCTTCGATTTAGCAATAAAATTTATTTTATCATTTTTAAAATATAAATGTAAGATTACTAATTTCAAAAAATTATATTTTTCATCCTCTTTTTCATCAGTTAAAAAAAAACGTTCTAAACTAATAATTTTCGTATTTTCACATTTCTCAAAAAATAATTTAATTAATTTATCATTTCTAATATTTTGAAGAATTTTGAAACAATCTTCTGGATTTATGTTTTCTAAATGATCTAATATTATATCAAATATATCTGGAGGTAATTCATCATTAAATTCTTCCATTAATTTTGGGCATAAAGAAGTAAATTGTTTATCATTTAAATTATTAATTATTTTTAAAATGTCATTATATTTAATATAATTATTTCTACAAATAACAATTATTTTAACAATTATTCCTGATAATATTTCATTATCTTCTTCATTAAAATTATTGAATTTAATTGCATATTTTTTAAAACATAATTTAAATAATTCTGAAGTTGACTTTGATTTCAAATTTCGAAAAGATATTAATTCAAAAAGTATATTCATGTCTTGAAATTTTTGAATTTTTTGAAAAAAGTTTTGATATAAATTTTTAATTTTTTCAAATTTTAATTTTTTAAATAATTCAATAAATTTATCATTTATTGATGAAAAGATAATATTTTTTGATAATTCATTCTCATTAAAATATATATATAAATTTTCTTCTTGAACAATATAGTAAAATTGAATAATTTCATTTTGATTTAATGTATAAATTGCTTTGTTTTTTTTATTATCTTTTATTTCGACCATTGAATTTAATAAACTTTTAATTTTGCTTTTATAATCATATATTAAATCATTTGTACATAATTCCTTCTTTTTAAGCCAATCATATAATTGAATAAATTGTTTTAATTTTTGAAATTTAAAAAAATATTCTATATAATCTTTGATGAAATCAGAAGATAAAACAATAAATGATTTATTATTTTCATATATTCTGAAAAGAGTTCCAAATATTAACTCTATATTATCATCTCTAAAAACTTTAGGTAAATTTTTTTCATTATTAATACAAAATTGTGTTTTATAAATTTTCTTTTTAATTAAATCTATATTATTTTCTAATGCTTGTAAATATGTTAAACGATCTTTTGATAACGACAAAATTTTATCACATAGGTCTTTTGTTTCTGCAAATTTTATATAAAATGTTATTGATTCTAATTTATAAATACCTATTTCTAATCTATTATCAAATAAAATGTTTATTAAATCAGATTTTTTATTACTTTTTTCAAAAAATTTTTTGACTAATTCAGGTTCAAAAATTCTATAAAAAAACAGAGCAATTTTATTTAAGACTAAATCTTTAACTTTATATTCATTATATTTAAACAATACATTAATATTATCTTTAAATTTTCCAACAATTCCATTTATTATATTTTCATAATATTTTCTTTTTAGTGTTTTTCTATGAATACATTTAATATTTTTTTTATTTATATGCATAATTATATCCTTTATTTCCTTTTTTCTATAACATTGTCTAATTAGTTCCAAAACTAAGTCGAATTCAATTTGGTCATTTATTTTTAATATATAAAGACTATCGAAAATTAACAATCTTTTATCATATATGAAATTGTTTGAATTTTGTTTTAAATAATTTAAAAAAATATGAAATTTTTGATAAAAAGTTAATAAATTAATATTTGGAGGGTTTTTATTATATTTTTTCTCAAAATAAAAATTATATAAATAAAGTGTTCTTGAAAAATCAAAATTATTTAATTTACCTTCAAAGTTATAATTATCAATATTCATTTGAATTTTGATTTCTCTTTTTCTGTTTTTATCGAATGTTTTTGCAACACAAAGAAAAATTGTAGCATTTCCTTTATAAGATTCTTTATCAAAAAAATTTTTAATTTCAACCACATCTAAATTAAATTCAGTTTGTGGATGAATTTTTAAAAATTTTTTAATCTCATAATAACATTGGTTTGGTATTTCAATTAAGAAAAAAATATGATTTGCATCTTTATCCATTTTTAATTTATTCCTATTTTTAAAAATTTATTATTTATTAAAATAGTTTATTATTTTTTATTTTTTTATTAAAAAATATTGTTAATTATATCTCTTCTTTTTTTTATATCTATAAGATACTCTTTTTTTATGTTTTGATTTACTACTTTTTTCTATATCCATTTTTTCTTCTTTTTCTTGTTCCAAATTGATATCTTCAATATCTTCAATTAATTCATTTGTTTTCCTTTTAATTTCTTTCTTCATTTGCCTTTTATTAGCCTCTTTTTCCATTCTAGATTCCATTTCTTTTAATTTTTGAATATATTGCTTGCTTTTATTTTTATTATTCTTTTTAGACATAAATTCTATCTAAATTTTTTATAATGAATTTTTTTATTTAGATTCACATATTAAAAAAAAATTATTATTAAAAAAATAAAATAAAATAACTTTCCTCATTTATTTAAATCTAATTTATTCATAAAATTTAAAAAATATAACAATTATACATTATTATAAATAATAAACTAATTTTTTAATGAAAAGAAAAATTCAAAAAGAATTCTTATATGTAAATTTTAAAATTACAGATACTCTAAAAAAAACCTTCAAAAATAAGCAAAAAAAAAATAAAATAAAAAACCAAAAAAAAACTTAATCAAGAAAATAAATAAACAACCCAACTTTAGTATTAGTTGATAACAATTTTTTTGGAATAAGAAAATATAACAAAATCATAATTGTCAATTCTAAAAATAAATTAATAGTTAAACAAATAACAAAAACATTTTTATGAGCAGTTAAAACTTCATTAATTAATTTAGGAAGAGCACTTTCATTTAAATAACTTCTTAAAATTCTCATAATAACTAAATGTAAAGAATAAATTTCATACAATTCATCTTTATTTAAATAATCTAATTTTTCATTATAAGGAACTTTCAAAATACCTTTTAACAACTTTTCTTCAAGAAAAATAATATTATTCATAACTAAATCTTGATTTTGATATTCTAAAATACCCAAAGCATTACAAACATCAGTTAAATAAGAATAATATTTAACATCTTCACCATCAGGAATAATCGTTTCAAAATCAGAATCATGAAAAGTTTGTAAATCTTCACAAGCAACATGATCAAATATTGAAATATCTGAATAAATTCCTGGATTTTTTTCTTCAATATGTTTTATCATTTTCATTACAAATAAATGTTCTTTTATATAATTTGATATTAAAGGCTCTGATGAATTTGAATGAATAAAATAACCAAAATCATATTGTGATGTATTAGTTATTATCATTATTTGAAGACTATTTAAAACAAAACTTAAGTAATTGTCTATTTCTGCATTGTAATTTACAAATGTTACTAATGTTTTTAAATTTGAGAATTTTGAATTCATTAATATAAAAAGTATTACTGCTATTGTAAAATATATTGAATATAATACTATTATTATTGATATATTTCTTTTTAATAATGGACGAAAACTTTTTATATTTTCTTTACGTAATTTTTTCTTTAATTTTTCTGGAATTATTACTTCTTCTTTTTTTTCTATTACTGTTAATTTTAAATATTCTTCTTTTTCTTTATTTATTAATGATACAACTGACATTGGCATTTTTTCATATAAAGCAAGAAGTGATTTTAAATTTAAAAATTTAGATTTAAAATATTTCATAAAACTAGCAGAAGCAAATTTAGTTTTAATAGTTTCTAATTTCCTATTTAAAACAAAAATAAATTCATGAATAAAAAAAACAGTAATACCAATTAAAATAAAATTTAAAGCAACAATTCCAACAGAAAATCCAATTAAAATATCATTAATTCCATTTAAATAATTACTAAACCAATTTCTAATTAAATTTTGAACATTTAATAAAGCTCTTTCAACAAAAGGATAATTCATAATAGCATAATAAATATTTCTTTGTTCTTGAGTACAAGCAATTAAATCTAAATTACTAACTTTATAATCAATTCCAACTGTAAAATATTGAATTGGAGTTTCTCTTAAAGTATCATTATTAATAACTTGAATAAGATAATTTAAAAAAACATTTATTCCTTCTAAAAATGATTCTTCTTTTACATAATTTTCATCATCAATATCACCATAATCATTTGTTGCAGTTGGTATTAAAATAACTTCTTTTTCAATCTCATCAACATAATTTTGACTTAAGTCAAAAACATTTTTTTTAAAATTTAAATAATGATTATTTATAACTTCAAAAGTTTCTCTAAATTGATAATAAACAATTGTACTAATATCCATTCCAATTCCTTCAATTTGTAATTTTTCTTGTAAAGCATATGAAAAATTTTGAAAAAAACAAGAACATTCAGTTTCATTACTTGGATAAACAATACAAACATTTGAAACTAATCTCATTTCTTCTGTTTGAATTCCTCTCATAAAATATTTATATCTTTGAAATAAATTGAATAATTTTGTAAAATGATTATCATTAATTAATAATAAAATAAGGAATAAAAAACCTAAAATTATTAATAAAACATTTATTCCTGATATAACATTAGAAAAAATTTTTAATTTTTCAAAATCTTGTTTTTCTTCTTCTTTTAATTTATCTCTTCCACTTAATTTTAATCTATTTCCTTTTGAATAAGTTCCCGCTGAACTTTGAACTGAACTTGCATCACCAACTGTATTTTGAACATATTTTGATATACTTTCATTAAAATTATTTTCTAATTTTTTTTCATCATCATTTTCAAATTTATTATTTTGATTTAAATTTGGATTTGCTCCATGTTTTTCTGTTATTACATAATATACAAAATATAATATTCCATCTGTGTCAATTTCATATTTTTTATTTAAGATAAAATTTAATTTATTTACTGAATTTTTTGATTCTTTAAATTCTTCTATTAATTTTTCTGGATTTTTTATATCTGTATTCTCTGATAAATGATCTGATAATGTTTTTAAATATCTATCAAAATTTAATTGAACTACTATTTCTTCTTCTTTTTCTTTTTCTCGAGATATTAATCTTCGTAATTCTCTTTCATTTTCTTTTATTTTTTCTAAATTTTTCTCTTTACTATTTTTAATCTCATTTTCCATATTTAAAACTTTATTTCTTAAATTTTTTTTCTCATGAGCTTCTGTTTCTTCATTTAAAATGACTTTTTTAAACATTTTAGCAAATGTAAAATATTTTTGAGAAATTGCTAAATTAGCAACAATTTCAGGATTAATTTTTAATATTTCTCCCATTTTTTCTGAAAAAGTAACTAAATATTCTTTTCCTAATTCTTGTTTAAATATTAAAACATCTTTATTACCTAATAAATAATGTCCAGAGACTAAAACTTCTCCAGAATCAATTGAAGGAAATGAAACATATTTCATATAAAAACTTTCTAAAAATCCTTCTTGCATTAATTTAGTACTTTTAAAATTAATAACAATATATTCAAAAATATTTAAATCATCTTTAAAATCATTTGTATTAATACTAATAATAAATTTTTCTTTACCAAATTGTCTTAAATCAGAAGGGAATAAATTATCTAAAGAATAATTTAAATATTTCCTAAAATCATAACTTGATTTAATTATAGTACAATCTTTTGCGACTAAACCATAATGAATTAAAAGAAAATTATCATGAGCAAAATGATATTCAAGATAATCATCAAAATTATTCATTTCTAAAAATTCATAATTTTCATTTAAACTTCTTACTGCAACAACTTCAAAAATATATCTTAATAATAATATTTCATATGAATAACTTGAACTATTTTTAATTAAACTTAATATTTTTGGATGTTTTGCAAAATGAAATAATTTATCAGATATTCCAATTATATTATCTGGATTTTTATTTTGATATTTCATAAAATTATCAATATCATTAAAAAATTCATTATATAAAACAAAGACTTCTTCACTATCTCTAAATGCAGCATAAGTTTTATTAAAATCAACATTTTCTTCCATTTTTTTTTCAAACATTACTAAAATATTATGATAAATTGTTGTATTTGTTCCTTTATATTTTATTAAATATTGATAACTTGATAAATAATATTTTAATCTTTGAGTTTCATTTTTAAATTGCATATCATATAATTTTATTATATCTAAATATATTAATTCTTCTGGTGTTGGTCTTAAATTTCCCTTTTTTAATTCTTCTTCAATTACTTTTACTGTAAAACTGAAAAATTCTTGAATTGTTATTTGATTTGGAGTAATATCACCAAAAGTTTTTACTATATTAGGACATATTGCACAATTTTCTACTTGACATGTTACTTTATGATTAATTATCCATTTTGCAATTATTTGATTATAATCTAAATCATTAGATATTAAAAAAATTAACATTGAAATGTAATTTGTACTATTATAAAAAACTTCTAAAACTGTTGTTTCATCATGACTTAAAAAAAAAAATGAAATAAAAATTGCAGATAAAATAATACAAAAATAGAATAAAAATGATTTTTTATAATCAATTAATATTGTAAATAGGCAAGAAACACAAGTAATAGTAATTAAACAATTTCTAATAGTAGAAGTTTTTTTTAAAGGAAAATAAAGTAATTCATGTGTAGTAATATAAAATACACTCATAATATAAATAAAATAAATAAAAATAACACAAAGAGGAACAATATTTAAAAATAATACTTTATAAGTAATAATATTCCCTCCTTTAATTAAAACATTTTTTTCAATTGATAAAAATATTTTTAAAATAATACAAATTAAATCATAAGTAGCTGAAAATTTCATATCAAAAGGAAAGTCTCCTAAAGTTCCAGGATAAGCCTTCAAATTAGCTACAACTGCATGTGAACTTAAATGATCAATATCATCAGAAATTAAATAAAATAACATAATAATAAGAAAAAATTCAATTATTCCATAAATAGATCCATTTTTTTCATATGATTTATAAACACATTCTACAATTGCAGTAATGTAACTATCAAAAATATAAATTATTAATGCTCTAAAAAGAATAAATTCATAGAAATTAATATAAATTTTTTTAAAAAGTTCCATTTTAATTCCAGTTGAATTAACCGAATTTTTTGTTAATGTTAAATATAATAAATAATAAATAATTATTAACAATATTACAATTGAAATTAATGCTATCATATATATTAAATCTGTTGTTGGAAGATATTCTTTATATAAATTAAATGGACTTAAGTAATACATATAAATTTTTTTTTCGTCGTATTTTTTGTTTAAATTACTTATTTTTTGAGGAACTGTACAAGTGAATGAAAATATTGCAAGGAAATCTATAAGGTAAAATAATCCAATTATGAAATTATTTTTTATTATATAAGTAAAAGTGCATTTTGTGTATAGATATTTCCTTGATTGGGCATTCATTTTTTTATTTTTTTAATATTTTTTATTTTTGAAGTATTTATATATTTGGTTTATAATTTATTCATATGAGTTAGTTTTTAGTTTTTTTAGATTTTTGAAAAATTATTTCATTTATTGATTTGATTTTAGAAATGACATTAAAGGTTAAATTTATTAAAAATCTATATGATAAATTTTTTTATTAGTTTTATTATATTATTATAATTTTGATTTATAGAAGATTCATTTTTATTGAAAATATATTATTTTTTAATTATTTATTTATTCATATAATTATTTTTATATATATTTATAATTATAATGTAAAAAATGATTTTTTATTTATAAATATATATAAATTATTTGAAGTAATTTTTATGTTATCATTTTATTGAATTAAAAAACAAAAATTATTAAATTAATTGTAAGTATAAAAAACAGAATTCTTATTTTATCAAAAAATAATTAATTTTTAAATATTTATATTAATAATTTAAATTATTGTTTATACAATTCATGATAAAATTGTTAATTTATTAATTAATTAATAAAATCATTAAATTTTTTTTCATTTTTATAATATTTTTATTAATTAGATATTTATAATAATATTAATTTTTGGGTTAAATTAAATAATAAAATAAAATGAATAAATTTTAATAATTTATTCTTTAATTAGTCATTAATTAGAACTCTAATAAAGTGATAACTCAAAATAAATATTAAAACATTTTAAAACCTCTAAAACCTTATTATCAAAATGAAAAAATATATTAATATAAATTGATAATTTCTACAAAATTAATATCATTATTCACCATGCTAAAAAATACAAAAATTAATGCAAAAAAAAAACAATTAAAACAAAAATAAAAAAAAAT
>JAEEGK010014529.1_pt1 | contig 17586 bp, 13 predicted proteins | sample 8958771 | NCBI WGS metagenome assembly JAEEGK01 (sample SAMN16246547, study PRJNA631951) | gut metagenome | biome: gut microbiome; feature: rumen; material: SC-attached | host: Bos | place: Iran: Karaj | collected 2018-10
ATCTAATAAAGTAACTTCATCCTCTTCATCAGTATCAATTATAATTGTTCCGTTTTCTTTATTTAACAGCTGTTTTAATGCCTCATTTAAGTTATTGCCTATTGCTAAATTATTTCCACTTGCCACTGCGACTTTATTAAGTTGAGGTACTGCATCTTCGTTAACAGCTTCAATATATATAGGTTCAACATACAATAATGAATTTCCAACCGGCAATACTCTAACTTTTCTTGTAACTTTAGTACCAGCCCCAAGATTCAAATCTTTAGCAGTTTGAGCATCTTGATTTATCTTATTATCTAATTGAATTGTTCCAAGTACGTTAGATTCCTTAGGGAAACTATAAAGTATAAGTTCTCCACTTGCTCTAATTGCAAGTAATGCAGATATACTACTTCTACCATAAATAGTATATGGCAACATAAGCACAAGCTCTTTAGAATTACTATTAGGTAACTTTATATATGAATAATATGGCTCTATATTAACAACTCTATTTCCTGTATTATGAGTTGCAATAGTCCAAGAATCTTCGCCTTTATAGAAAGTACTTACATCATTTACGTGGTATCTCGCAAACTTTTCAGCTTGGATCTTGAATAATAGACTTGGATAACGTAAATGTTTAGCAATATCAGCTGGTATTGGTTCATTGTCTAAATCTGCAAATAAATTAGGATAAGCTCTATTGTATGCCATAATTATAGGATCTCTCCTATCAGTTATATATAAAGTAACATCTCCATTGTATGCATCAACAACTGCTTTTACAGAGTTTCTAATATAATTATACTTTTCAATAGTTCCTTCTAACTTACCTTCAATTTGGAAATACTCAGCATATGGATATTGTGTAGATAAAGTATATCCATCAATTACCCAGAAAAGTCTTCCTTCATCGTTAATTACCATATATGCATTTTCATCGAATCTAATGAATGGAGCTACTTTTTCTACTCTATCTATAATATTTCTATTGGTTAAAAGCTTACTTGAAGAATTTACATATCCTGAAATAAGCATCTGTAAATCAGCATTTTTAGCAGACATAAGCAATTTATTCCACCAATTTAACTTAATACCAGCTGTTCCAGTATATCTAAATTCAGCACCTTTATCTTCTTCCGGATAGTCAATTTCATCTATTCCAACTCCATTAACTATTACGTTATTATCTGTATCCTCTCCAAAATAAACTCGAGGCTCTGTAATTTTTATTCCATTATAGTTTTGGTCTGGTTTTAATTCATTTAGTACAAATACAGGTTCTCCATTACTATCTACAGAATTAACTGGGCTCATTACAATGCCTAAACCGTGGGTATATTGGAAAGTTTTATTAATATAATTCATATCCTTTGTATCAACTTCACGAGTACTTAAATAAAGAGTCTTAGACAAACCATCTATATCATATTGCTCAACATCTATATCATTAAACTTATAATATCCTCTGATTGCCTGATTTTGATTTAATGCTTTTAAAGTAGAGTCTTCATCTGCAATTATTAAATTACCTATAATATCTGAATTTGTATCAAAAGTAGCTGAATCAATATCACCTGGCATAAATTTAAATTCTTCAGTATTAAGGTTATATGCTTGTTTGGTACTTGCTAAATTATACTCAATATATTTAGATTCTTTTGAAAATTCATTTGGTGTAACATAGAAAATTTGAGTAAACCAAATTGCAACATATATAACTATCCAAAAAGCTGGGAAAATCGCCATTGTAATAATAGCTTTTTTTATTTTATTTCTTTCAAGTAAAATATATGCAACAACAACCACTATTACAGCAAGCCATGTAGAAACTTGGTATGCTAACATCTTTATATTTATATCTGTAAATCCTGCGCCTACTAAGTTATTACCAAAGGAAGAAAACAAAGATTCCTCCATTGTAAATTTATTAGTTAAAGCACAAATTAAAAAGAATAATGCAACATTTATTAAATTATGCTCAACAACATTGTTTTTCTTTAAAGATTCCAAAAGAATACCGTTAAAACATGCACCAAAAATTAAAACATAGTATCCTATTGTATAAACTATTACAGATAGAATTAAGCCTTTAATGAAAGTGCAAACATCCATTAAAAAAGGTCTTTGGAACATATAATACCCTATATCCTTAAAGAAAATAGGATCATTAATCTCAAAACTAGCTGAGTTTATGTAAATAAGCAAATTCTGCGATAAAAAATCTTTAACAAAAAAACTAGCAATTAACGCAATCAAAAAAGAAAGTGATTTATTAGGTAATTTAACCGGCTCAACATTTTCCTCTTTGAAAAATTTAAGCAAATTTTTAGCAATTACTTTGTTCGTAAAATATGCAAAAATATATATTAATATAAAAGCTCCAAGCATTGTTACATACTTTACAATTATGTTTGTCCAATAAACACTAGCATATTGCTCCCCTATTTCATTAATCTCTAAAAGCTCAGTATTTATCTGAAAAATTGACCCTAATGCAACTATAACTAAAAATGCTATTCCTACATACACGAAATATTTACGTAATTTAGTTTTATCTCCTCTATCAAGCCAATCTAAAATTTTCATAAATTTATCACATTCCCTTCAGAAAATTTTACATTAAAGAATACTCTCTACAAACTTTCTAGCATCAAACACTTCTAAGTCTTCCATACCTTCACCAGTCCCAATAAACTTAACTGGGATATTAAGTTCCTTTGTAATTGAAAAAATCATGCCACCTTTAGCAGTTCCATCAAGTTTAGTAACAACAATTCCAGTAACCCCAGTAGCTTCTGCAAAGGCTTTTGCTTGATTAATACCATTTTGACCAGTAGTAGCATCTAGAACAAGTAAAACTTCTTTATTGAAACTACCAATTTCTCTATCTACTACTCTATTCATCTTCGAAAGCTCTTCCATCAAATTCTTTTTATTATGAAGCCTTCCAGCAGTATCACAAATTAAAATGTCTGTATTATGCTCTTTAGCAAAAACGGTAGCATCAAAAATAACAGACGCAGGATCTGCTCCCTCATCCTTTTTAATAAGTTGAACATTCGAGCGACTCGCCCAAAGTTCAAGTTGCTCAACTGCGGCAGCTCTAAAAGTATCTGCTGCACAAACAGTAACATTATATTTTTTATTAGAAAAATAATAAGCCAATTTACCAATAGTAGTTGTTTTTCCTACTCCATTAACCCCAACTACCATAATAACCGTATTTTTTTCTATATTTATATTTTCAAAAGTAAGAAGATTTGTAAGAATATTTTTTAATTCTTCTTTTACGCCATCAGGATCTTCAATTCTTTTCTTTTTAATACTATTTCTTAACTCATCAATAATAAATTCAGATGTAATCATGCCTACATCAGACATTATAAGGACATCTAAAAGTTCCTCTAAAAAATCTTCATCTACCTTAGTAAAAGCTGAAAACACATTATTAATTCCATTTGAAAAAGATTCTTTTAATTTATCAAAGAACAATATAATTCTACCCTTTCTTAGTTAAATTTAATCTAATGTATTTTATCATTTTATCCACTTCTGGTCAAGTTAATATCTAGTAATAAATATTTTTGTCAATGGATAAAAAAATTTTTTATTTCATAATGTCTTTCGACAAAGTTCGCACTTAAGACATGATATATTCGCATCATGGTAGCTACCAAATATTTACAGAGAGGAGGTAAAAGTATGCCTAAAATAGTTAAAATTATATTCTTGGTTATACTTTTATACATACTATTTATAGATATTTGCTACTAAAGTTTTCCAAGAGAAAAAGCGAGGCTCACACCCTCGCTTTTTTCTTTTAGTATGCCTAAAACATTTTTTGAGCTCTCGCTCTATAGCATTATTATATCATATTATATATTTCTGTCAATCTCTTCTATTCGACTGTAACAGACTTTGCAAGGTTTCTCGGCTTATCAACATCGCACCCCTTATCTATTGCGCAATAATATGCAAATAACTGTAAAGGAACAACTGCTAAAACAGATGACAACCTATCATCAATTTTAGGCAATACTATTACTTCATCAGCAATCTCTTTTACACTATCATTTCCTTCTTGAGCCAATGCAATAACCGTACCACCACGAGCTTTAACCTCTTTAATATTGCTTAAAGTTTTTTCAAATAAAGAATTTTGTGTTGCAAGAGCAACAACTACCGTACCCTCTTCTATTAAAGCAATCGTACCATGTTTTAGCTCTCCAGCAGCATAAGCTTCAGAATGAATATAAGAAATTTCTTTTAATTTAAGAGAACCTTCTAATGCAACCATATGGTCAAGCCCTCTACCTATATAAAATACATCTCTTCTATTATGATATTTCTTGGCTAATTCTTTAATAGAATCTATTTTTCCAAGTAATACTTCTAATTTTTCAGGTACTGTTAAAAGTTCATTTATTAAATGTTTTGCATCTTTTTCAGATAAATTTCCACTTAATACTCCAAATTTCAATGCAATCATATACATAGCCATAAGTTGAGTTGTATAGCCCTTTGTAGAAGCAACCGCAATTTCTGGGCCAGCCCAAGTATACAAAACATCATCTGCTTCTCTTGCTATAGAACTTCCAACAACATTTACAACTGCTAAAACTCTAGCACCTTTTTTCTTTGCGTCTCTTAAAGCTGCCAATGTATCAGCTGTTTCTCCAGATTGACTTACTATAATAACTAAAGTTTTATCGTCTATAATAGGATTTCTATACCTAAACTCAGAAGCAATATCTACTTCTACTGGAATTCTAGCTAAATTCTCAATTAAGTACTTTCCTACCATTCCAGCATGATAAGCACTACCACAAGCTACAATAAACGCACGACTTATATTTTTTAAATCATCAGCCGTAAAGTTTATATCATCAAATTCTATTAACCCATTTTTTATTCTAGGAGTAATAGTATTATTAATAACTTTAGGTTGTTCGTACATTTCTTTTAACATAAAGTGGTCAAACCCGCCTTTTTCAGCAGCATCTACATCCCACTCAACATTAAAAATATTTTTATTAATTGGCTTTTTATCAATTGTAAACAATTCTACTTTATCGCTTGTTAAATGTACAAATTCTAAATCATTTAACAAATAAATTTTTCTCGTATGTTCCAATATTGCTGGAATATCTGATGCAATAAAGTTTTCATTTTCCCCTAAACCAACTATAAGCGGACTATCTTTTCTTACTGCAACAAGCTCGTTAGGATTATCTTTACATATCAAACCAATTGCAAATGAACCTCTTACATCTTTAATAACCTTTATTAAGGTATCTACTAAATTACCATCATAATACATTTCAGCAAGATGAGCTAAAACTTCTGTATCTGTTTCAGATCTAAATTTATAGCCCTTCTTTTCTAAATCTTTTTTTAATTCCATGTAATTTTCGATAATACCATTATGAACAACTGCGATATTTTCAGACATACTCATATGAGGATGAGAATTTTCATCACTAGGTGCTCCATGAGTTGCCCACCTTGTATGACCAATTCCAATATTGCCTTTAGGAATTTTTCCTTTAAATCTTTCTTCTAAATCAGCAAGTCTTCCTTTTGTTTTAATAACATTAATCTTACCCTCAGATAAAATAGCAATCCCTGCTGAATCATAGCCTCTATATTCTAATTTTTTAAGTCCATCTATTAGTATAGGAGAGGCTTCTTTCTTACCTATATATCCAACTATTCCACACATATAAACTCTCCTTCTAAATATTAATTATGTTTTATTTTGTCTCTCTGTCACCAGAGTGCTTTGTAAAAACATTTACGACCCTAAAAAGGACCGGAAGGCATCCGCCGAATCTTTCGATAAACCTTCACCTCGTCAACCATATATAGGTCCCGGCGCTAAAAAGATAATGCAATCATAGCATCACCCCTTTCAAGTTAAATAATTATCCCTCTATCAACTTCGCAATTTCATGCGCTTTAGCTTCAATAAACTTTTGATCATCGCCTTCAATCATAACCCTAACCAAAGGTTCTGTACCAGATGGTCTTATTAAAACTCTACCATTACCTTCAAAAATTTTATTTAATTCATTAATTGCATCGGCAATAATAGGATCATCTTTATATGTAGTTTTTCTTTCGTTAGTAACCTTAGCATTAACAACTACTTGAGGATATGATTTCATGCATTTGCTAAGCTCAGATAATTTTTTACCTGTAGATTTCATAACATTCAATAAATTAATTGCGGTAAGAATACCATCTCCAGTAGTATTATGCTCTAAGAAAATAACGTGACCAGATTGCTCTCCACCAATAATATAGCCCTTATTTAACATTTCTTCAAGAACGTATCTATCTCCTACTTTTGTTCTAACTATATCTATATCATATTCACGACCAGCTAAATCAAAGCCCAAATTACTCATAACAGTTCCAACAATAGCATTATTCTTTAACTTTCCGTTTTTCTTTAATTCTAATCCACAAATCATAAGAATTTTATCGCCATCAACAAATTCACCGTTCTCATCAACCGCAAGTAATCTATCTGCATCGCCATCAAAAGCTAAACCAATATCTGCTTTTTGGTCTTTTACAAAAGTTTTTAAATTATCTATATGAGTAGAACCACAATCTTTGTTTATATTAATTCCATTAGGTTCAACTCCAATAGTAACAACTTCAGCGCCTAAATCCGCAAAAACTTTAGGAGCTATTTTATACGAAGCTCCATTTGCACAATCTAAAGCAATTTTCATTCCAGATAAATTCTTTCCTAAAGATAATAAATAATTAGAATAATCTTCAGCACAATTTCCTTTAACTATACACTTACCTATTTTTTCGTGGGTAACTCGTTCAGGCTCCTCTACTTCGCCTAAAATTATAGCTTCTATCTCTTCTTCGATAGAATCAGGTAACTTATAGCCTTGATTATTAAAGAACTTTATACCGTTAAACTCAAACGAATTATGAGAAGCAGAAATTACAACACCAGCATCGCAATTATATAATCTAGTAAGATACGCTATACCCGGGGTTGGTATAACCCCAGCCTTAACAACATCAGCTCCAACTGAACAAATTCCAGCAGCTAATGCATCTTCTAACATATATCCAGAAAGTCTAGTATCTTTTCCAATTATAATAACAGGTTTATGTTTTAACTCTCCAGCTAAAACATATGCTCCCGCTCTTCCTATTTTATATGCAAGTTCAGCAGTAAGTTCTTGATTAGCAATTCCTCTTACACCATCTGTACCAAATAATCTTCCCATTAATTTACCTCCCTATATTTCTTTCGGTATTTCCACAACAAAGTGCAATAGCCAATGCATCGGCAGCATCGTCAGGTTTAGGAATAGAATCAAGATTCAATAAAACCTGAACCATTTTTTGCATTTGTTTTTTATCTGCTTTTCCAAAGCCAGTAATAGCTTGTTTTACTTGAAGTGGAGTATATTCAAAAAAAGGCTTCCCAAGTTGAGTAATAGCAAGTAACATTACCCCCCTTGCTTGAGCTACATTTATACCAGTAGTAATGTTTTTACAAAAGAACAACTCTTCCATAGCAACACAATCTGGCTTGAATTCCTCAAACTTCTCATTTATTTCCTTATATATTATACTCAATCTAGTATTAAAGTCAAGTTTGGCTTCAGTAGTGATAGCCCCATACTCTAAAACCTTATATTTATTACCTATTTTTTCAATAACTCCATACCCTGTAATAGCAAAGCCTGGATCAATTCCAAAGATTATCATTTAATTACTCCTTTATATCATTTTCAAGTATTATATAAAATTTTTATATTTTCGTCAATTTTATGTTGACAATTTTTTCATTCTGTGATAATATAGCGATAAAGTTGTTTTTTCAGTTTTATGTTACCTTTTGTATGGTAACGTGGTCGTTTGGTTGGTAGTCCATCCATTGGCATATGTTGGGGAAAACGGGGGCGTCGTTTAGCGGCCCTAGTAAGGATTGCAGTATGATCTGCCCCCCTAATCCCCCAGCGGACGTGAAATCAAAAATAAATAACGGAACCAATCTCTTCTTCCTCTTCTTCGCCGGGTGAACCGGCTTCCTCCGGAACTATAACAGCGCGGCGTAGTCCGAGCTCGTACTTCGACCGTTCCATCGAAGAACTCCCCCCTATAATCCCCTTATCTGGTTTCTGCACACTGAGTACCCCCATTTCTCCTTTCTACGCACGAAATTCATTCCGATCCTCACTTCTGTAGGTGTTAGCAGCACTGATCGCAACGTATAGGGAGCCGGTTTACCCGGCGGAGAAGAGATTAGCCAACTCTCTCGCGCACATTGACGTCCTCCTTTTTACCTCCAGCGAGATCCTTGCAATGGTTCCCCTCAAAAAGAATACCTCGCCGATCTGCTTCCGGCGGGGTATTCTTTTTTAAATCTTTTTTTATAAAATATACTCTCGCCTTTATTCTGTAATTGCTCTTAAAATTTCTCCTACACTCCAAGCCTGAGCATAACATCCTCTAGGAGTAAATGGTGGTTCTGCGTCAAAAATCTCATTAATTTGTCCTAAAGTTTCTTCTTTTAACGTATATTTTATATTCTCTATAATCTGTTTAGTTGTAAATCTCTTATCTTTGATTTTTAATCTTTTTCCAGCAGTTATAAAAGCTCCAAGTGGCCAAGTCCAAACAATTCCTTGATGATAAGCTGTATCTCTATTCCAAATATCGCCTAAATAAACCGATCTATATTTATCATCAGTCGGTACAAGACTTCTAAGACCCACAGGTGTATATAAGTTCTCTGCAACATTCATAAAAATCTTTTTAGCTTTGCTATCTGTAATAACAGGAAAATTTAATGCAATAGCAAAAATTTGATTCGGCCTAATACTTGTGTCTGTTCCATTCTCATTTACAACATCATATAAATATTGCCCTTTTTCATACCAAAAAGTAGTAACAAAACTTTTCTTTATTTTTCTAGCTAAACTTGAATATTTGTCTTCTTTTTTTACTTTACTAGATAAATCAGCCATGATCATTACTGCATTATACCATAAAGCATTTATCTCAACTGCTTTACCAAAACGAGGAGTAACAACAAAATCTCCAACTTTTGCATCCATCCAAGTAAGTTGGGTATGCTCATTTCCTTGATAAATTAAGTTATCTTCACAACTATATACAATTTCAGTATCTATCTTTTCAATTTCTTCTTTGGTCATTCTATATCTATTAAAAATTTCTTCTAATTTAGGATAAACTACTTTTAAGAACTTATCGTCTTTTGTAGCTTTATAATAGTTATATACTGCTTCAAAGAACCATAAAGAAGCATCTACAGTATTATACCCAGGTTTTTCTCCAAAATCAGGAAAAACATTAGGAAGTAGTCCATCTTTAATATATCTCATAAAAGTATTCAATATGCTCTTTGCATCATTATACCTCTTTGTAGAAATTGTAAGACCAGTAAGTGCAATTAATGTATCTCTACCCCAGTCAGTAAACCAAGGATACCCTGCAATAATTGTCTTTCCATTAGTAGAATTCCTATCTACAATAAAAGCATCACTAGCTTTAACAAGTGCATTTACAAAAGGATCTTTATACCCAGCTTTCTTAACTAGCTTATCTCCTCTTTCACGAGCCTCTTTATATGATTTATTAATATCAATATTAATATCTTCTTCAACAGTAAAAATAATATCTACACGTTTTTCTTCATTTGGTTTAAGATTAACTTCAAAAAATCCAGGCATATATTGATTTTCATGGTCCGTTAAACCACGTTCACGTTCTTTTCTATATGCCATACCAAAAAACAAATCTGTTTTAGGAAAAAACTCCGCGCCATCTCCAATCATTTTTAATTTAACAGGAATTGTTTTATCGAATTTAACCTCTGTACAATTTTCATGTAACACAACTTCAAAAGGCGAAAAATCAGTTCTTTCGCCATGATAATCTCTAAAATTAACTAAAGGATACAAAGTAACCTTACTATTTTTAGAATAATTTTTTATATGATATCTTACAATAGTCGTATTTTGACCATATACCATCCAAATTTCCTTTGTAAATTCTAAGGCATTAGTTCTATATATCCAAGTAGGAATAGTATCATTATTAAAATATGTAATATGATGAAAACCTTCAGTAATATAATTTCCACTACACTCAAAGCTAGATAGATATGATGTCTCTCTATCTGTTTCTACAATTTCATTAATATTTGAAACAACTAAATGACGATTAACTGGTGGGTTTAAAGCTGCGACTAAAAGTCCATGGTAACGCCTTGTATTGCTATTTATTAAAGTGCTTCCAGCAAAGCCTCCAATTCCGTTAGTAAGCATCCACTCTTTTTTTATGCCTTCTTCAAAGCTCAAAAATTCTTCATTTGTAAACGTCATTATACACATTCCTTTCTAAATTTAGAAAAAATCTTTAACATTTCTCTACTACTTATTATATATCGAAAATTAATCTTTAATTCTAAATAGAAATTTTAAAAATTTACCAAACATTCCAGGCATTTTCACAACAACAACTTTCACAAAAACCCCTCCCTTTTAATACCTATCTCTAAGATACTAAACACGTTCCAAAAACAATAAATGCAATCGCTATTATTCCCATAAACCAACCCCATGGAAGTAATGTAGCAATAAGCATTCCTATTCCACAAAACAATAATGCAAGCCCTAAAAAGCCACCTCCACGATTACAGAACATATTCAGCACCTCACTTGTTTTTATGTATCACCTATGTTAATATATTATTCGAAATATGCCAATTTTGTGAAAGGTATGGTAAAAATGATAAAAGAAATCATAAAAGCTTTTGAAACAAAATATCCAAATGCAGAATGTAGTTTAAACTTTAATACCCCGCTAGAGTTATTAATTGCTGTAATGCTATCTGCTCAATCTACAGATGCCATGGTAAATAAAATAACTCCGAGACTTTTTAGAGAGTTAAAAACAGCAAAAGATTTTTCCGAATGCGATATAAAAAAATTAGAAGTTCTTGTAAAATCAAGTGGATTTTATCATAATAAAGCCAAAAATATAAAAGCTACATGCACAATAATAGATAAAAAATATAATGGAATAGTACCTAAAACTATGGAAGAATTAACTGCTCTTCCAGGTGTCGGCCGAAAAACTGCAAATGTAGTATTATTAAATGCATTTAATATATGTGAAGGAATTGCCGTAGATACCCACGCAAAAAGAATTGCTAATAGAATCGGTTTAAGTGATAAAGATGATGCGTTAAAAGTCGAACAAGACTTACTAAAAATAATACCTAAAAAAGACTGGTATAAAATGAATCATTTATTGGTTTATCACGGTCGCGAAACTTGTACTGCAAGAAATCCAAAATGCGATGTTTGCTGTATAAATAAGTGGTGTAAAAAAGAAGGTGTTTAACACCTTCTTTTAAAATCCGTTATTTTTCATAAATACAGTAAATTTGGTTTCTATTTTCTTAGAAAGTTTAACTAATTTTAACCCAATTGAAACAAGAGCAAAATCTCTTTCTTTAAGTAAATTTGCATCAATCATTGAAATTGCAGTAAGCCCTAAATAGTAAAGTTCTATATCATAGTTACATCCTTCTTTTATATTTTCTACCGCAGCATCAACATTATCTCCTACCTCAAATTTTTCTAATATTTCTTTTCCTTTTTTTATACTCTCGAAATTATCATAATCAACTTCATTTGAGAAATCATTTATTTCTTCTTCTGCTATTGTTTTAAGTGAAAAATAATTATTAGCACGTTTTTTCTTAGGTATCATTGCCCCATATTCTTCACTTGTATTCATATATAAAAGACCTACCATTATAACCACTACGTTTACAGCAATAAGAGCCCATATATTCTTATCTACTCCCCAAATAATTCCTATTAAAATAAGTATTATTACTATAAATATGATATCTCTAGAATGTTTTTGAAGCATATAATCACTCTCCCATTACATAATAGTATCGGCATTTTTATGAATTTTCTTAATGGGCAAACCTAATTGCCTGTTTAAAAAACAAAAAGCGAAGGATATTAACCTTCGCTTTTATATTAGCTTCAAATTAAGCCTTAGTTCCACAATTTGTACAGAAATTACCTGTTACTTCTGCTCCACAATTTGTACAGAATTTCTTTTGAGGCGCAGCCGGAGCAACTGGTGTACCACAATTTGCACAGAATTTTCCAGCAACTGGTTGACCACATTGACTGCAAACTACTCCAGATTGAGCTTCAGTAGTAGCTGTAGTATTTTGTACTTCTGGCTGAGGAGCTACTGGTTGTGCTTGGACTGGTTGTTGTGGTTGATTATTTAATGCAGTTGGATTTGGTTGCATAGGTTGAGCTCCAGCAAAGGAGTTAGTAGCAACTCCGCCAAACATATTACCACTAGTCATATTAAGCATACCCATACCCATAAAGCCATTCATAGCACCAGCAGAGTTTTGAGAAGCATTAACAACACCTTCCGAGAAACCAGTAACCAATTCGCCTTGTTGTTGATATGCATCTCCACCAACTTCGTATTTATCGAATTTCTCTTGAGAAGCCTCATCTACATCTAAGTTTTCTACTACGAAAGATAAGATTTTTAATCCTCTATCACGAATAGGTTGGTCAAATACTTCTTTATCCATTATTTGCTTGATTTCATCTGTCTTATTAGAAAGATCCATAGCTTCAATTTTATATTCATCGCTACCCAAACTATTTAACACATTTCTGAATGCTCCGATAACTTCACTTCTAATTTGTTCAACTATATCGTCCTTTTTATACACATCAGAAAGTCCAGCAATTCTAGACATAAACAAGAAAGGATCAGCAATTTGGAATGTATATTTTCCAGAACATTTTATTTTAACAGTCATTGCTATGTAGCTATTAGTTCTTGCATTCATTAAAGGATGACCCCAGTCTTTATAAGGAATTGGACTAGGTGTTCCAAATCTATTTCCAATAATCTCTTTAATATTGAAGAAGTAAACTGCTTGTTCTTTAGATGTTGCACCATTAAATGTAAAACGTGTCCACATTTCTTTAAACATCTCACCAAATTGTCCTGCAAATAAAGATGGTGTTGAAGAAGAATCAAATGTATAAAAACCTTCTTCTGCAGAAGCGTCAACAATTTTACCATTGTCATAAATAATAGCACATTGTCCAGGTCCTACTATAACAGTACTTCCATTTGAAATAACTCCCGTAGGGGTAGTTACTTTTTTCATAAGTATTTCATTTCCCATTTCTGGGCAACGAATCGCCTCTTTCCATTGGTCGGTTAAGGTACTACCTATTGCACCAGCCGCTGCTTTGATTAAACCCATGTTAACACACTCCTTTTAATTTTATTCTGACAATCTTGTCAGTTATAATCACTTTTATACTTCTACATTATATTATACTTTTTGACTTTTTTCCATAAAAAAATAAAATTTTTTCTCCCGTAATAAAATTTCATAAGAATTAATATATTTTTTCAGAGGAGATGATGCCTTTGAAGAAACATACTTTTTTAAAAAACGCAGTAATAATGACATTTACCTCATTTATACTTCGTGGTTTAGGAGTTTTCTTAAGGGTATACCTCTCAAATAAAATAGGTGCCGAAGGCATGGGATTATATCAAATAATATTATCTGTATATATTCTTGCTTCAACTTTTGCAACAGCAGGAGTTTCTACAGCTGCAATTCAAATAGTCAATGATGAAATGACAAAAGGCACAAAGCAAACTGTATTAAAAGCATTCAAAAAAGCTCTTATTATTTGTATAAGCTGGGGCATACTCTTATCATTCTTAATGTATAATTTATCCGAATTTATAGGCAAATACTGGCTAAATGATGTAAGAACAATACCTGCATTAAAAATAGCTGTATTTGCCCTACCATTTATGGCTACAACATCTTGTATAAAAGGATATTTTACAGCATATCGCCGTATCTCTATTCCCTCTGAAGCCCAAATATTAGAACAAATTGTTAGAATTGTACTTATTTTTCTAATAATAGACTATTTCTTACCTTATGGAATAAATGCAGCATGTGTTGCAATAATAATAGGTGATGTAATATCTGAAATGTCCTCATGTATATACTCATATATTGCATACTTAAAAGAGAAAAAACGCCACGGAAATGAATATCTTTTAAGAACATATAAATCTCCTAGTGTATTAAATAAATTTATAAAAGTAGCCAGTCCTATTGCACTAAACAAATATTTAAATACTGCTTTACGCACATTTGAAAACATCTTAATTCCAGATTCTTTGACAAAATATAACTCTTCACATGAAAAAGCACTAGAGCAATTTGGACTACTTAAAGGAATGGCAATGCCTGTTCTATTCTTCCCTTCTTCTTTACTTACCGCTTTCTCTACCCTACTAATTCCCGAAATTGCAGAGGCAAAATCTTTAGGAAACGAAAATGCTGTAAAAGAGATTACTATAAAAACATTAAAAATATCTATATTAATTTCAATATTAATTGCTGGGATTTTCTATCTATTTGCCTATGAACTAAGTGAGTTAATCTATAAAAATATAGAAATTGGAACAATAATAAAAACATTATCTTTAGTGGTACCATTTATGTACTTAGAAACCGTAGTAATGGGTATACTACAAGGATTAAACCAACAAATATACTCGCTAAAATACAATATATTCGATTCAATAATTAGAATCACTCTAATATATCTGTTAGTTCCACAAAATGGTCTAAACATGTTTTTAATAATAATGATACTTAGCAATATGACCACTTCATCTCTAAATGTATATAGGAGCTTAAAAGTAACAAATGTAAAATTTGATATAAAAAATTGGGCTATAATCCCTCTATTTTCAATATTCCTTGCTATAACCATTACAAGTTTTACGATAGGAAAATATATATCTTCCACCCTTTTATATGTAGTATCAGGAAGCATATTAATATCTATAATTTATTTAACTACATTATTTTTATTAAATGTAATTACTATAAAAGATTTCAAATTAAAATATTGATAAACTAAATAATTTCATATAAAATGCTCTTAAAGGAGTGAATTTTATGAAAATAGTTGTATCTACAAAAAATACTAATAAGGTAAAAGAGCTTAAAGAAATGCTTGATATGCCTAATGTAGAATTATATACTATGCAGGATTTTGGAATTGATTTAGATATAGAGGAAACCGGAAATACTTTCGAAGAAAATGCCATGATAAAAGCTGAAACACTATATAATGCATTGAATAACGACTCATTAATAGTAATTGCAGATGATTCAGGTTTATGTGTAAATGCATTAAATGGAGCTCCAGGGATATATTCTGCTAGATATTCTGGAAAAGGTCAAAAAGAAAATAATAAAAAACTATTAGAAGAATTAAAAGATGTACCACCACTAAAACGTGATGCATATTTTGCTTGTTCCATAGCCGTAGTTACTAAAAATGAAAAACAAGTATTTACTGGAAAATGCTATGGACTTATAGATAAAGAAGAACGCGGGGAAAATGGATTTGGATATGATCCTCTCTTCTATTCTCCACTTTACCAAAAGAACTTTGGTGAATTAACCCCAGAAGAAAAAAACAAAGTTAGCCATAGAGCTAACGCAGTTAAATTATTAAAAAAATGGTTAGAAGAAAAAATAAAAAATTCTGTCAATTAACTGACAGAATTTTTTATGTATTTATCTACCTAAATCGAAATCTTCTACTGAAATCGGTGCATTTAACACACTTGGTTTAACCGGTTTTTGAGCCATTATTGTTTTTAATCGCATTTCATAATCAGCCTCTTCCTTTGTATTTGGTTTATCTAATAAACTTGGATTTTCTAATAGTCTTTGAGCCATTGCTAGCTTTATTTTTATTTCATATATCTCATATGTAATATCTTCTATTTTTCCTTCTTGTTCTTTAATACTTTTTCCAATCATTCTAAGTCCTTTTTTAGCTTCCTCAATTTCAATATTCTGTTTTCTAATTTCCTCTGAAGGTTCTTCAATCTTTTTATTTCTTTTGATTCTTATAGCTTCTAATTCTGCAGCATACTTAGATTTGATATTTGCCCAATCTGAAGCTTTTGAAAATATAAGTCTTCTATTTCTTCTATGTTTAAGTTCTCTTTCAGCTTTTCTTGCCTCATCCATAATACTATTTATTCTCATTGCCTCGTTTGTTATTTGAGCCTCGCATCTCGATTTTAGTCCATATACTGCAGTTGTATATAAATTATCTTTTACAGCATATTTATCTTGCAATTCTTGTAATTTTTTTTGAGCTTCAGCTAATTCTTGCTCTTTTTCTTGCTTTTTATTTTCCAATTTACTTATTTCATTAACAATTGCTTTTTGAGAATCTGTCATATTAGTAGTATCTATTCCATCCAATACACTTGATGGTTTTTCTTCTACTTTAGCAGATTTCAACTTAACCGGCTCCTCTTCTTGTTGATATTCATCAATATCTATATTTAAAAATTCTTTCATAACCTTTTTTAGGTTATCATACATATATATAGAATACTTTCTCTTATTTACCAACGTACCGATATTAGAATAATCCTCTAAATTTTTAATTTCTTCCATAAGTCCTAATATAGTTGAAAAATCTGGTTTTAGAGGAGACATATCAGTCATGGTTTTCTTAATGTAATTTTCCCATTCGGCTTTTTTATCTTCGGGAACTATTTTTTTACCTCTTTCTATCAAATCTGCTACTTCTGGAGATATTTCTTCTATCGCTTCTTCTTTAGAACTTTCTTTTTCAGCAATACTTTCTTCTATTGTTGCTTCTTTAACTGTTTCTTCTTTTGCAACAACTTCTTCTTTTACTTCCTCAGGTTCCTTAACTTCTTCCGCTTTTTCTTGTTTTATATTCTTAATTTTTTCAGCAACATTATTTATATATTTAGCTAAACGTGCAATTTCATCTTCACTAAATCTTTTTAATCCGCCCTCATCAGTATTAAACTTTATAATATGATGATAATGAAGATTATAAAGGAACTTTCCAATATTTTCAGTTATACCTGTTTGAGATGAATTTAAAAGCATATGTAATTTTTCATCGTCTAATTTTATAATAAAATCTATAAACCCTTCTAAATATAATGTAGGCACATTTAATGCTTTACTTGCTTCTTCTACATACTTTACGTCATTAGCTGCCATAAATTTTCCTCCTCTTTTTGTATTTGCCAAAAAACTCCATTTATAAGTTTACCATACTTTTAGCTTTATGTCAACTAAATTTGTTACAATAAAATAGACTTAAGCCCATTAATAAGCTTAAGCCTGTTTTTAAAATTCTTATCTATCCATACCATCATCTTTATCGCGTCCCCTTTGAGATAAGCGATATGCCTTGCGATCAGATAAATTAGCAATTCTTTCTTGTAATTTCTCAAGATATTTTATTTCTTTTTCCCAACTTTCAATTTCCATTTCAGCATCTTTAACTTGTGAAAGTATCTTATCATCTTTACCTTGTTGCGAATCTCTTATTTTAGCGATTTCACTTTCTTTATCATCAAGCTTTGCTTGAGCTTCAGCAAGTTGAGCTTCTAATTTCTCTTTCT
>JAEEGK010014535.1_pt1 | contig 17581 bp, 6 predicted proteins | sample 8958771 | NCBI WGS metagenome assembly JAEEGK01 (sample SAMN16246547, study PRJNA631951) | gut metagenome | biome: gut microbiome; feature: rumen; material: SC-attached | host: Bos | place: Iran: Karaj | collected 2018-10
GGGCATGGGAAGGGGAGCAGGTGGAGCGGGGTTTGGGGATGGGGCATAGTCCCCAACCCCCAGCCGCCAATCCCCAACCCCCAATCCCCAATCCAAATTTTCGTTAAAAAAATTAATGAAAAAATTATAAAACTTTTATTTTTTTATGTTTTAATTTTTAATTGTTTAATTTTTTTATTATTTAAAAATATATATAAAGAAAAATAATAAAATGAAAATATAATGAATGATTTTGAAATATTAAAATCAGCAGAAGTTCAAAATTTTAATCAATGTTATGATAAAAATTTAAATTTAAATCAAGAAAAAAAAGTAATTTTTTCAGCAAGATCTTCTTTATCTTCATTAGATTTTGGTCATTTAGATATTAATGGATTTTTTTCTTTATTTAAAAATTCCGAAAGATATATCACTCCTATTTTAATTCTTGAAAATGAAAATTTTTTTAAAATTAAATATAATTTAACTAAAAGTTCTGCAACAATGGATATGAATTTTCCAAAGGAAAATTCTATTTTAAAATCTATTAATTATCAAATTACTCCTGATAAAACTAATTCTAAATTAACTCAGAATAAAATCAATTTTTTATTTAAAAAAAATTTTAAACTAGTAATTAATAATGACTCTAATGAAAGTTATATTCATCTTTCTCATAAAATTAAAGATATTGGGAGATTTAAATATAAATTTAATAATAAAAAGAAAAATAATTTTCAAGTTGCGTTAAACTATAATATTTTTAGAAATTTACTATTTTATTTTAATAACATTGAATTAAATATGAATAATTTTTCTGGATTAAATAAAAATATTCATGGATTTAACTTTGGAAGACAATTATCTCCTTCATTTTCATATAATTTTATAGGTGGTGCCAGATTTAATAATACTATTATTTCGAATTATTCTATTGGTTGTTATACTAAACATTTATTAACTAATTCTTTAAGATTTGAAAATTGTTTTGTTATTAATAATGATTATAATCAAAAAGGAAAACAATGTGGTTTTGTAGCTGGTTTAGGATTTAAAAATGTTTTTAATTTTAAAGTTAAATTATTAAAAAATGAAATTAGAACATATTTAAAATCAAAATTTAAAAACTTTACTTTGTCAACAATTTTAAATTATGAATTAAATCCTGTTTCAACTAATATTACAAATATAGGAATCAAAAATCCTTTAAAATATTCTATAAGTTTAAATTTTAAATAGTAAATTAAAAAATTATATAGTTTATGAGAATTAATATATTTAAATTATATTTAAAAAAATTATACATCAATTAATAAATTAAAATTTTCAGTAATATTTAAAGAAGAATCATCATTAATAAAAATACAATCTTTATTATTATTTTTTGAATTATAAATTGAAATAATTCCCATTTTACATAAATATAATAAAAGTTGTGCTTGAATTCCACTATTATCAATTCCAATATGGAGTTTTTTTTTTAATTTAACAAAAGTAATACCTGGTAAAGAATAAATTAATTTTATCATTTCATATATATCAATTTCTTTATTCCATTTTTTATAATCAAATTTTATTGTATTTCCTATGAATCCATCATCAAATTTTCTCTTTTTTTTTAACATTTCTTCATTTATTTCATTTGCCTCTTTTTTTTGCATAATTTGATGAAATAAATTATTTTCTACTTTAAAAAATTTATTTTCTTTCATTTCATTTTTTAAAATATTTTTTTGATAATCATTTGACATATATTTAAGTAAATTTGTTTCTTTTATTATTCCATCATCTTTATTTTTTAAATTTACATTTTTAATTTTTTTAGAAATCATATATTTTGGAATTATAATATCAGAAGGAAAATAATTTTCAAAATAGGAAAAAAATTTTTTTTTCTTAGAATTTAATTCTATTTTATATAATTTATCAATATGATTTTTTAATGCATAATTCATTTTTAATTTCTTAAAAAATTCAATTTTTAAAATTTTATTGTTTTTATCTTTGTTAAATATTTTTTCAATAACATTAATTAATAATTCAATATTTCTTTCTTTAAAAGAAATTTTAGAATCAATTATCATATTATTAATAATATCTTGAATAGGATCTTCTTTTTTTTTTTTTGATTTTTTTAAACTTAATTTATTTAAATTTTGTTGATTTAATAAAGATTTTTTTTGAGGTTTAATTTTTTCAGTAATATATTTCATTAAAGAAGGTTCATTTTCATTAATATCTCTTCTTAAAGCAATAATTTTTTCTTGTTTAATTTCTTCTTTTTCATTTAAATAAGATTGATGAATATTTTTCATAGTTAATTCAAATTTTAATAATTTAATAACTTTCATTTTTTCTAAATCAAGTAAAATTCTTTTTAATGTTTTTCTATCAATAACAAAGTCTTTTGTTTTTTCTAATATTTCTAATATTAAATTTTTAATATCATTTAATGTTAAAACTTTTTCATTTCTTACTTTATTTAATATAAATATATATCTATTATATGCTGAACTTGAAAAATTTCTTTTTGGTTCTATAAAAGATATATATGAACAAATGTTTTTTCTTTTTGAATCTGGATTATTATTTAAATCTATATTTAATTTATTTTCTTTCATTAAATTTATAATAAAATCATAATCAACATCATTTAATTCTTCAAAATTTTCAAAAATTATTTGATTGTTTAATTTTGAATTATCTTCAATTTGATTTTCAATTATTTTATTATTAATTAAATTAGTTTTATTAAGTCTTTCTTCATTATTAATTTCCTTTTTACCATGAATATGATTATTTTTATAAAAATAAACTAATCTTTTTATTTTTGAATCAATTTTATTTTGATCAGTAATAAAATATACAAATTCCATTTTTTTTCCTTCTCTCATTACTTTATGCATAATTTCTTTTTTACCTTCTAAAGATAATATTATTTTATTTAATGTTTTTTCTCTTCCAATAAAATCACACAATAAACAAATTTCATTTGCAGTTAATCCTTTTTCATTATTTAATAAAAGATGAAATAAAATATTATTTTTTATTTCATTATCATCTATTATAAATGAAAATCTATTTGAAAGAAAAAATTTATTATTACTCAAAGTTATATTCTCTTTTAAATTAAATATTTTTTCAGGAAAATGAGATAATTTATTGTCAAATAAAATATTATTTTTTATTATTTTTTGATCATCTTTTTTTATTGTATTATTTCTTGAATCAAGGTAAATATCTTTAATTGAATTAATTTGATTTAATTTTTCATTTGTATTAATTTGCCTTGAAATTATTTGTTTTATTTTTAAAAGTTCCATACAATAATGACTTACTTGTTTAATATCTTTTTTAACATCATATAATTTAAACATTTCATTTGAAATTTGTTGATATGTTAAAGATGGATAATCTACTAATAATTTATAAATTGAAATCATTGAATTTGCTTCTTCTTTAAATAATGTTTTTAAATAATTTGTGTTATAATGTTCTTCTTCAAATTCTAAGTAATTTGATGATGAAAAGTATTTTTCTTCCATTAATATTATATTTTCGTTTAATTTTAAAGTTGCATTATCTTCATTTATTATTTTTTTAAATAAATCAAAGGAAATGTTATAAGGAAATATTTTATATAATTCATCTATCTTTATTCCTTTTTTATTTTTTGATAATGAAAGAATATTATGTATTTCTTTCAAATATAGTTTTTTCATTTTTTATTAATATTTTATTTAAAAAAATAAAATTAAAAGTTAAAAACTTTCTTTTATTTTAAATTACAACAAAATAATATTAATAAATCCTCATTAGTCTAGGGGTTAGGATATCTCGCTTTCACCGAGAAGACCCGAGTTCAAGTCTCGGATGGGGAAATTTTTTTATTGATATTTATTATTTATTGATTTATAATAAAAGAATATATAAAAGATTATTTAATAAATTAATAGAACATTGAATAATTGATAGAATTAAATTGTATATTCTAAAGTAAAAATAAAAATATCATACAATATAAAAACCTTTATTCATGAAAAATTCAAAATCATGATAAAAACAATGAAAAAAATCCAAATCACAATTAACTTTTTCTTTTATTTTAATTTAATTTCATCTTATCTAATTTATAAATTTTAATCTTTCTATTGATGTAAATTATAGATATTCTCCTATTTTTATTAATAATTTTTATTCTAAAGAATCAAAGAAATAAATACAGTAAAGTATTTTATTTAAAAAAGAAAAACTATTTAATATGTAATGAAAATAATAAATAAATCAAAAATTTAAAAAAGAAAAAGATGAAATAATTATTTTTATCATATTATTTATTATCATCATTATAATATTTTTACTTTTTCAAGTAAAAGATTTTTATTTCTTAAAAGGATGAAATGTTTAAAAATAAACATTGATATTCAATTTTTTCTATTTATTTTATAGGATGATATAATTAGAATTTTACTAAATGATTAAACAAAGATTATATTTTATTATAAAATATAATTGATTTAAATTTTTTTAATTTATGAATTAATCTTTTGGAATCTAAAAATATCAGAATAAAATAAAAAAAACATTCACAAAAAACATGGAAATTATTTTTTTGTAAATAAATTTATTTGAACCAATGAAATTTTAAGATAATAATATAAATGAATAATCTAATTCATACAAACAATGAAGTAAATATTGGATGATAATAATAACTTCTGATTAATTATGATAATAATAAAAAAATGAAAAATAAAAAAAAGAGTTTAGGACAATTTTTTTTATAAAATTATTTCTTTCTATTTTTAAAAAAAATTTAAAATCAAACGAATAGATGATATAATTATTTTGGTAAAATCAGGAAATAATTGACAATTAATTTAAAATATTTAATGATTGATAAAAAATAATAAAGAATGTATACTTATTTTCTTCCTCAAAAAATGGTTTAATTAATCATGTTTATGGAACCTCATAAATGGTTATATTTTTTTAGTTAGTTAATCGGAAATAAGACTTTTTGAAATTTTTTTTTGAACAAGTTCTAATAATAATTTAAATAGATATACTGATATCTTAAAATTATAATCACCAAAAGGTAAAATTAATTTTTCGATTAATAAGAAATTATAATAAAATAATGTTTTTCATTATCAAATTAGTTTTTGGAATCAATAATGAATTTATTCATATAATAATTTTCATTTTTTAAATATTAAAGTATATATTTACTGAATGATATAACGTTTCAACAATATTTTTTCCGTTTTTTGCTGATTTTTCAAAAAATTTCATATTTTCTTTATTTCCTAATTCTTCATGTTATAAATGAGCAATAATTTTTTCAAAAGAAGTCTTATATTTTTCTTTTTAATTATTAACTTTTAAATGAATCTTTCATCATAGTTGATATATGAACCAATAATCAATTTATTATATATGAATTGAAGAGGTTTTATAAATTTTCCATTTGATATCTTAATATACTTATTATTATTACAATTGACACCATATTAGTTGAAAAGTTAAAGTTAAAGTTAAATTAATTTTAAATTTGATATTAGAAACTTGGTTTTTTTTATTATTTTCAGATATCATAAAATGAGTTATTCCCCTTTTTTCATAATCTTTTATTTATCTTATAATTTTATAAATAAAGTATTATAATTTTTGTTTAATTCATGTGATGAAAATCTGATTTTGAAGCACTTTATAAATGAATAAAGATTATTATTTATTTATAAAATTAAAGGATAAATAAAAATTTATTTTGTTTATTGAAAAATTAATTTTTTTTCATTATTAAATAATCAAACAAATCATGAAAATAGTTTGATAATTTTCATATTTTCATAAACACAATTAAAAATTTGATTAAAAGTTGAATAATTATGTATTTTGAAATTATATTTTTTTAAATTTTTTTTTCATTTAAAATTCTATTTTTTTTATGTTATAAATTTAATCCATTTTAGTATTTTCAATAATAATCTAATAATGATAATGAAATTAGTTATAAAACAATTATTTTCTAAATAACATTCATATTCAAATTAAAGATAAATTGTTTTATTTTATCGTTGAAATGAATTTAAAATTCATATTTTTTTCTGCCATTTAACTTCTTATTAAATTTTTTAATGCAGGAGCTTAATGTTTAACTAATATATTTGAAAACTTTTTAATTAATTTTTGAAAAATAAGTCATTTAATATAATTCTTTTTTTCATATATTTTTTATAATAAATTATTCATTAATATTTTAATATATCTAATTTTCAAAAATTAATTCATTATTTTTATTGACTATCTTTAATATTATTTCCAGATTCCAATATTTTTTGAAATTGATTATATAATTGTTCAAATTTTTCTTTTTTTATTGAATTAACTACCTCACCACTTTCATATATCATACTAACTTTTTTTGTTGTAGAATTCATAGTTTCAGTCAATGAGGTAGAGACTGAATAATTGAATCCCTTTTCCTGTTCTTCTAATTTTTCTTTAAATTTTTTCAATTCTTTTATTATAGTCTCTGAACTTTTCAAATAACTAATTATTCTATCTCCAATCCCTAGAATTATATAAATAGCAGAACTTAATAATCCTGAGATTATACATGGAATTAATGATACAAATATAATAATTCCTTTTAACCCAAGTGAAAAAGAATCATCGATTTCATATAATTGAAGTTCTTCTTTCTGAGATTGTTGAACAATATTTACTATAGAATCAGTAAATAGCTCCATTTTTTTATAAATATTGTCTTTTAACTTTGGAAATTCTCTAGAAAAGGTATCATATAATTTTTTCACATCTGACTTGATTTTTGATAAATTTATCTTTCCTTCATTTAATTCTTTTATCATTTCATTTATTTTTTTATAATATAAATTGAAAAATTTGTCTATTATTTCTTTTATTTCTTCTGATGTTTCTTTATATTTTTCATTTATTAATATCAGTTTTTCAAGCATTTTTTTTCTATTTTCAACAATATCTACTGTTATATTCCTTGTAATTCTTATATGAATTAATTTAAATGCTTCAGATAAGTCTTTTTGTTCTTCTTTTGATTTTTGAATGAATTGATTATTTATCATTTGGTTTGCAATTATAAATTTTTTTCCTAAAATTTCAAATAAATCATTTCCATTTGAAGATATAAAATTCTTATTGAGATTTGGATTATTTAACATAAAAATATAATTTATAATAATTTTATGGAAATCTTCTTTGTTTTCCCCAATTTCATTTTCACTTATTCCATTTTCTATTAATATTTCTTTAAGCTGTTCTTTATATTTTTTTATTTCTATAGAATTTGGATTATAATTGTTATTTTCTATAAAATTATAAGATATATAATCATCTAATGATTCTGATAAATTCATAATTAAATTATCAACATTTGATTCTTTTTTCTCTGCTTCTCTTTTAATTTCTTTAATTTGATTTTGTATAAAAATTTTAAAATCCTTAATTTCATTTTCTATTTCTAAATATTCTGAAAAATATTTATTAGAAAATTTTGAAATTTGAATTTGATTTTGGTTTTGTTTGTTGTGAAATTTCTTAAAAAAATCTAACTTGATTTTTCCTTTTTCTATCTCCCCTGATAAAATATTTTCTATTTCACTTTTTATTTTATTTAAATTAATATTTTCTTCCATTTCATCACTTTTTGTTAAAATAAAAAGACAAGAATTATATTCAAAATCTATTTTTCTTACTTCAATTTTATTCACAATTGTTTGAATCATTTCAATGTTATTTCTATTATTAATCAAATTATAAGCATTTATAAAAATAAAGCTATCAGATAATTTTATTAAAGGATTAAACAAATCTACTTCAAAAATTGAATTTCCAACATCAATTCCAGGAAAATCAATTAATTCAATTTTATTTTTAATACTTGAATCAACCTTAATATTTTTGAATAATAATAAAGGTGCAGATAAAATAAAAAAAAGATCATCAAAATCTTTAACATCTTTCTTAGTTTCTTCAATTAAAAAGTTTTTGATAATTTCATAATTATTTTCTTGTGCTTCAAGAATTATATTATCTTCTGTGAAACAATAATAATCTCCTTTTGGAACAAATTTAGTTTTATATAAAATATATTTTTCTTCTTCGTTATTTCTGATCACAATTCCTCTATTTGTTGTTATATTACTTCCAATTGGTAAAATGTCTTTTCCAATTAAACTATTTAATAAAGAGGATTTTCCTGTAGAATATCCTCCTAAAAAAGGAATTCTAATTTTTCTATCTTTTTGAATAAAATGTTCTAATATATTAAAATCTTCTTTTAATCTTTTAAAACAATCAAATTCAGGACCAAGATTATATAGTCCATCAACAATAGGTCTTAATCTATTTAAAATATCTAAAGAATGATTTATTGTTTTTTCTGTTAAACCTTTATATATTTCATTTATTATTTTTTTTTGTTGGTTTATTGCGTTTTTGGTTTCATTTGGAATTTTTTCTATAGTTTCTTCCAAATTTTCAATTTTCGTTTGGAACTCTTCGTTGGTTGTTATTTCATTAAAATTTTGTAAAACAAGTGAAAAAGCTTTATTAAAATTATCATATAAATAAGAAAATTTTTGAATTTTTTCTTCATTTGTTTTATTATGATATTTTTCATAAATATCTGAATATTTTTTATAATCTATTGGTTTTAAAAATTTTCTAAAACTTGCTTTCCTCCATAAATTTTCAAAATCTTTAAGAACTTTATTAATAGAATTTAATTCTTCATTTAATGGAGCAGAAGTAGTTTTTTTGAAATCACTTTCTTCTACTTTATAATCTTCTTTTAATTGGTTAATTAAATGAATTACAAAATTTGTTTCTTTTTTTGTGTTTTTATTTGTGATATATTTTAAATAATGAGGAAAATCTATATCTTTATCCTTTTCTTCTGTTAATTGAGTTGCACTTACAAAATCTATATAATTTTTTGATAAATCAACACCTAATTTATCCTTAATCATATAGTCAATAAAATATTTAATTTCTTTTTCTTTATCCTTTAAAATATCAATCTTATTTAAAATAAAAAAGCAATTTAGAAATTTCGTTTCAAAATATTGATTAATATAATCTTTATATATTTCTGCATTATTTTTAACTAAGTATTTTTCAGCATCAAATAAAAATAAGGAAAATTGTGAATTTCTTGTTATTTTAGGTAAAATTTGTTCTTTAAAAAACTTAGAATGTCTAAAATCATCTGAATTTTTATTTCCTTCATCTAATCCTGGAATATCTAAAAATTGAAATAAATTAGAATATTTTGAATTTTCACCAAGAAATAGTTGAGTTCTGGCTTCAATTAGAATAAAAAAATCTTCTGGATTAGGACATTCCTTTGAATTAATAATAAATTTATTTCTTTCTGAAATCAATCTATTAGGGTCTCCATCTATTTTTTCATTTTTAACAAAATTATAATATCCTTTTCTTCTTTCTGTTATTTTAATAGAATATATTTCTGGAATATCAATTGGTTTATGTCGAATAATTGTTACACATTTTGTGGTTATATCATGACTAAATTCAAGATAATCAATACCTAAAAGAAAATTTAAAAAAGTTGACTTTCCTGAACTTATCATTCCTATAATTGGAATTGAAAATCTATCAATATCAATGAATTTTTCATATTTTGGTTCAAATATATTTATTAATTCTTCAAATATTTCTTTTTCCTCTTTATTCAAATACATTTCTAAAGATAAATAATCATCAAGTTTTTGTTGAATTTCTTTTAAATAATTTTGTGTTCTTTCAAAAGATTTTTCTGGATTTGCATCATCCATTGTTATTATATATTTTATTTAATATATTAAGAAAAAAATATAATTATCAATTTTATTGAAAAATATCTTTTTATTTGATTTTTTTTATAAAAAATCTTCTATTTTTTTTGTTATATTTTTAATAAAATAAAACAATTAAATAAAACGTTTATAAGTTATAATTAAAAATAACAATTAAAATGTCAGATGAAAAATCAAATGAAAAAGGAGAAAATTTAGATGATAATTCTGTAAATAATCAAATAGGAGAAGAAATGGTTGAAGTTTCAGATAAAGGAGTAAACACTGATGAACTTCCTCCTGAAGAACTTAAAAAATTAGTAGATGAAAATCCTGAATTAAAAGATATTGATCAAAATGTTCAAATTGAAATAAAAGATAAAGAGGAAAAAGAAATGGATGAAAATGAATTAAAAAGGAAATTAATTGAAGAATTAAATGAAAAAGATAAAATATTTGATTTACTTGTTAAATCAAATAATGAATTGAAGAATAAAATTAAAATGTCAAATGATAAATATCAAAAAATATTAGAAAAAATTGAAGAAAAAAAAAATGAAGATACTGAATCAAAATTAACTAATCAAATAAGAGAAATGGAAAAAGAAATAAGTGCAAATAATATAGAAACTGAAAGATATAAAAAAAAGATTGATAAATTAAAAAATAAAATTGAATTTAAATCGAATTTAGAAAGAGCTTTTAATTTACAAAATATTTTAAAACAAGAAACTTCAAGAAATACAGAATTAAAAAAGCAATATAATTCTTTATTGAAATTAAATGGAGTTCAAGCAAAATTTATAAGTAATTATGATAAAGAAAATCAAATAACAGAAAAAATTGATATTTTAAAAAGTGAAATAAAACAAACTAAAGATAGTATTAAAGAATATCAAGAAAAATTTAATAAACAAGATAGATTTATAAGATTAATACATGAAAAAATATTATCTTTAGAAATGATGATTAAAAAAATGAAAGAACCTAAAATAAAAGAAATAAAATCTTTTACAAAAGAAGAATTAAAAGATACTCTTGATTTAATAAAAACTTTAAAAGATCAAATTACAGAAAATAGAAATCAATTAAATAATATTACAAAAACAAATGATGAAAAGTTACATCAATTATTAGCACAAAATAAAAAAATAGAAATTGATTTTAAAGATGCTGAAAAAGAAAATAAAAGATTAGTTTTTAGAAAAAATGAATTAAAAAGACAAATAAAAAATACTAATATGGGATTTAATACTAAAACATATCATTTAAAAAAACCAAGTCAATCAGTTTTAAAAAAACAAGAAGAAGAAAAATTAGATTATAATAATGATAATATTGAAGAGGAAAATAATCAAGATAATAATAATATTGAAAATAATAATAATATATTAAATGAAGAAATTGATGAACCAATACTTATTGCTAAAAATCCAAATGAAACTGGAGAACCAGAAGAAGTAAATGCAGATGACAATCCAAAAAATGAAGAAAATAATTCTGAAAAAGGGAATAATGATAATATTTCTCCTCTTAATAATGAGAATAATGAAAATCAAAATAATGAAAACAAAGAAAAAAATATAGAAAACAATGAAAACAATGAGAATAATGAGAATAATGATAATAATGATAATGTTTAAAACCAATTAATGAAAACATTATTTAATTATGAAATAATATATGCAAAGATTATATATGTTTAAAATATGTTTAAATATATTTTAATGAATGATAAAATAATTCAATTAAATTTTTAATATTTTATTTTTAACAAATAAAAATTTATATCATAAAAAATATAAATTATATTAAAATTGATTTTTTTATCATTTAATAATCAATGAACCAAATAAATACACCAGAAGTAATATTATCAAAAGTAAATGATTTATTAAAAAATAAAGATGAAGAAGGAGCCTTAGTTATAATTAATGATTTTTTAAGTAACAATAAAAAAAAAGTTTGGTCTCAATCAATGGAAGATTTAATAATTAAATTCGTAGAACTAGCAATAAATCAAAATAAATTAAAATATTTAAAAGAGGCTTTAAACTTTTATAGAGGTTTAAGTCAAGTGACAAATATAGATTCCTTTGTTTCTGTTTTAACAGAAACAAAAAAAATAGTCGAAGATAAATTTTTACAAGCATTAAAAAATTATAAAGGAATTAAATTAGATATAAATGATTTAGATGAAGAAGAAGAAAATGAAAATGATCCTTTTTCTGAAACTGCAACTGGTTTAAAAGAAAAAGAAGATTTAGTTATAAGTCAAAAATTTATTTGGGAAACTTATAAAATTTTATTGGATATAACTAAAACAAATTCTAAATTATTTACTTTATATTCCCAAATTTTAAAAGCTGCTTTTGATTTTTGTAAAGATAATAAAAGAACTGCAGAATTTAAGAGGTTAAGTGATTCTGTTAGAAATTACTTACAAACTTTAATAAAAAGCCAAAAAAAACAAAATTTTTTAAATAAAGTTCAATTATCTAATCCTGAAGTTTTAAAAACATTAATTCAAATGAGATTAAATCAAATTAATACTGCAACTTATTTAGAGCAATGGCTTGAAGCTTTTAAAACTGCTGAAGATATTATATATTTAATTGATAAATATGAAAAAATTCCTGCTCCTCAAAAAGACGACGATAAAAAAAAAAAAACTTTAAAATTAAATCTTCTTTTAAAAATAGAATTTTATTCAAATATAGAAAAATTATTTTGGATTGCTAATTATCCTTTATATCATTCATATGCAAATACTATTGTTAGGAATATTGTTAATAAGGCTCTTAATAGTTTAGGTGAAAAAGCTAAAGAAAAATTAGAACAATTTAATTTAAATATTATTAATGAAAAAATTGTTCTTTCTGTTTTAGCTACTCCAAAAAAAAATTTATATACAAATTATATTAAATTTGGAGATGATATTTATGAAGATCAAAATGATATTGAAGCAGAAACTTGTAAAAGAATGATGACAATATTAAAATTATCTCATATTCCTTCAAGGGAAAATTTAATTGGTTATATTTTAAGTAATAATATTTTATCACAATGTCCTGAACATATAATTGAATTATATAATGTCTTTGAGAAGGAAGATAATCCTATAAAAATGGCTAAAAAATTTGTAAAAATTATTTCAAATTTGGAAAAAGAAGGAAAAAGTGATTTAATAAAATATATCAATAATTTAAGAGAAAATTTAATTGTTAAAGCAATTACTTTATTAAGTAAATCTTATGATTCAATTTCAATTGAAAGATTAATGAAATTATTTAAACCTTGTGGATTAGATGAAATCCAAATTGAGGATATTATCTTAGAAATTTCAAGAATTGGATTAGTAAAATGTCAATTTTGTCATCAAGATGGAATTATTAATTTTAATATTAATGAAAATAAAAATGAAGAATTTAATAAAAATATAAATAATTTTATATTAAATTCAAAAAAAATAATTGAAAATATAGTTAAAAGAACAAATAATGACAAAATTCAAAAATTAAAAGAAAATATTCATGAACAAATAAGAAAAGAAAAAAATGATTCATTAAAGAATACAGAAGAAAGAATGACTGAAATAAAAACAAAAGTAGAGGAATTAAAAGCTTATTATGATAATAAAAATATAATTATATATGAATTAAAAAGAGAAACTTTGGAAACAAAAGAAAAAAAGAGAAAAGCTTTAATAGAACAAGAAAGATTAGAAAAAGAACAAATTAAAGATGCTCAAATGAAAAAAGAATATGAAAATAATATTAAAAGATATGTTATTGATTTAATAAGAAAATACACAAATTCAATTCATTTGCCTGATGGAAAAAAAATAAAATTAGATGATTTGTTGAAAGATTTAAATAGAGTAACTGAAGATGAAATTTTAAAAACTTTACAAGAACAAGAAGCAGAATCAAAAATAAAAAAAGAAAAAAAATTACGTCAAATAAATAAAAATTTAGATTATACTTTAAGAGAATATAGAAAAAGAGACAATAAAAAATTTGAAGAGAAAATGAAAAAAGAAGAAGAAGAGTTTAATTCAATTTTAGAAAAGCAAAGTAAAGAATTTTATGAAGAAAAAATAGGAATAAAAAATACATTAAAGAAATTTAAACCATTTAAAGATTCATATTTTGAAGAAATAAAAAAAAAAAACACAGAAAAATACAATGAAGAAATGACTAAGTTTAAAATAGACTTAGAAAAAAAAGTTGAAGAGGACATATACAAAGAATTAAAAGAAGAATTTACAAAATATTTTGAAGACTTCAAAAAAAAGGAAGAAGAAGCTGAAAGTAAAAATAAAAAAAGTGATTTATGGGTTAGTAATAATTTCCCTAAAAAAAAAGATTTTCAAAGGGGTTCAAATTATCAAGATGTGAAAAAAGAATATTCTCAACCATTAGAATTTAATAGAGGGGGAAATTTCAAATTGGAAGATCAACCGGTTAGGAAACCAATAAATCAAAATAGTGCTAATGATGGTTGGCAAAGAGGAGCTTTTGCTGAGAAACCAAAGGAAAAAGAAAAAGAAAAAGAAAAAGAAGACAATTGGAGAGGAACTAAAGTTGAGAAACCAAAAGAAAAAGAAGACAATTGGAGAGGATCTAAAGTGGAGAAACCAAAAGAAAAAGAAGAAAGTTGGAGAGGATCTAAAGTTGAGAAACCAAAAGAAAAGAATGATGGACAATGGGAAAGAGGAGCTAATGCTGGCAAGAAAAATAAGAAGAAGTAAATATATTTTGAATAAAAGTGAATACTAATATATATTTCCATTAAATACAAGAATTTTTAAATAATTAAAGTAAAGATTAAAATCATTTATTGTTTTTTTGATTTAATTGTTTTTTTTTAACTAAATATAATTTTATTCTTTGTTAAAATATCATTTATTTTTAATATTATGAAATTCTTTTATTATCCAAATATAATTCTTGTTTATTAGTTAGTTAAATTTCATTTATAACTGGTTTAAATTAAAAATGAAAAATCAAAATAAATTGAAAAAAAAATTAATTTGTTTATATTGATGAAAAAAGATTAATATTACTACTATAGTTTTAAATAAAATTCAAGGAGTCTTAATTTCAAAATTTAATCTTATCTTTCTTTCTTAATTAAAATTAATTTTTTTTTTGTAAATGTTAATTCAATTATTGATATTATTAATTAAAATTTTTATTCTAAAGTTAAGACTTTTGCCATTATATTCATCCATTCTAAGTATTTATATGTATTTTGATTTTTTATTTTTAATGATTGTTCTTTTTAATATGAATATTTTTAATTTTAGCCTAAAGATTTTTTTCTATTTTTTTGAATTTTTTATTTAAGTTTGCTTTCTTTTGAATTTTATGAATTCTTTCTTTTTATCCGCTCTTTAAAAAAAAAATAAAAAAATAAATTAAAAGAATAAAACCCTTTTATCAATTCAAAAATCCAATTTAAAATTTAAAAATATTTAAAAAAAATAATAAAAACATCTTAAAAAAATAATCAAAAAAATATCTAAAAAAAAAAAATCTTTTCTATTTAACACCCTAAAAAATAAAAAATATATATAAAAAATGTCAACGAAATACGAAAAGAATGTTTACTTGGCAATGCTTGCAGAACAATGTAATCGTTTTAATGAAATGGTATCGTTCTTGGAAGACATGGTTCGTTCTCGTGACAAAGATTTAAACAGTGATGAAAGAAATCTTTTATCAATTGCATACAAAAATTCTGTATCAGGAGGACGTAGTGCACTTCGTACTATAATGGCATATGAAAACAAAGAAAAGAAAAAAGAAAATTCAACATTTCTTCCATTTATTCAAGAATACAGAAAAAAAGTAGAAGAAGAATTAACAAAAACATGCAAAAATGTTCTTTCAACAATTGACAGTGAATTAATGAAGAAAGCTTCTGATGATGAAGCCAAAGTATTCTATACTAAAATGAAAGGAGATTATAATAGATACATTGCTGAGTATGCTGATGGTGATTTAAAAAAAGAAGTTTCTGATGCTGCTTTAGCTTCCTATAATGAAGCCTCTGATCATGCTAAAAGTCTTCCAGTTTTAAATCCCATTGGATTAGGTCTTGCTTTGAATTTCTCTGTTTTTTATTATGAAGTTATGAATGATCATGCTAAAGCTATTCAAATTGCAAGTGATGCTCTTGATAAAGCTAATAAGGAATTACCTAATATTGATGAAGATGCTGAAGAAAATAGAGATACTGTTAGTATTGTTAATTTACTTAAAGAAAACTTGGATATGTGGAAAAGTGAAGAAGAAGGAGGAGACAATTAAATATTTAATATAGATAAAAAAGGAAATTTGGAAATATGATATAAAAGAACTTTTTAAATTTTATTTAATTTTTTTGTATATAATTAAAAAAGAAGATTTTGATTTAATTTTTCTCTTATTTTTTCATTGATTTTTTTCATTGGATTTTTTAATTAATATTTTTTTAATTAATTTATATTTTATTGATGTTATAAAGCATTTATTTCAAAATAAAATTTGAAAAATTTATTTCATTTGTTTATATTTTTCCACTTTTTTAAGATATGTTTTCTAAATGCCTAATTCAAAATATTATAAATAATTATGTTTTTCAAATTTTTTAAAAACATTTGAAGAGAAAGAATAAAAAAAAATTGAAACAATATATTCTGATATAGAGAATTAAACTCATTTCTTTAAATAACTTAAATAAATATTTTTTTAATCAATCATAAATATATGAAAATAGACAATATTTCAAATAAGAACACATATTATTATTATCTATTTTATTTTCATTTTCATAATATTCTATTCATATTATTTTTTGATAACATTGTTTTTAAAAAAATTGTTAATTCTTTATTAAATTTTGTAAAATAATTTTTTATTGAATTATACTTTATATTCAATTATATTATAAATAAAATTCAAGAATATAAAATATATTTTGGTTGAAAAGTATATTTAAAATTTTCATACATATGGAGACCAAAAAAATATACAAAAAATAAATAACCAATAAAAAAAAAATATAGTTTTATTCTTTTTATCATTTATTTCTTTGTTAAATAGAATGAAAATAATTTTTGATTAATTAATAAAGTTAATATTTATTTGTGTTCAAATCATTCTATTTTTAAAATAGATAATATAATTAATTAAAATTTAAAAAATAAACATTCCCAATTTCCCCTACATTAAATTAAAATATGAATAATTTTTAAAATTAAATAAATTAGGAAATCATTGATTAATTTTTAATTAATATTAATTCAATATAAATAATTAATGATTCATTTAAATTTCATTTTAAATTTTTTCTCAATAAAAAATACTCAAGGTAAAATTGAAATTCTTTAGATAAAAATTATTTGAAGATTTTATTAAAAATTATTATGATTTAGTTAAGGTAAATTTGATGTCTTTGGAGAAATTCACAAAAATTAGGATATAAAATTGAAAATTATTATTTAGATTATTTAAAATATAATAAAGATATATGAGAAGAATTAAATACTATTTATTGTTCCATCAACAAATCAAAAAATATATATACTTAGTTAATGTTTTAAAATTACTCAAATATTTATAGATTATTTAAATAAAAAAAATATTTTGATAAATTTGAAAGAAATAAATATTTCTTTGTTTAATTTACAACAATTTATTAAATTAAATATTATTTGTCCAAATATAGAAGAATTAAATTTATATATATATGAAGAAGATCCTGAAATTAAT
>JAEEGK010014536.1_pt1 | contig 17579 bp, 15 predicted proteins | sample 8958771 | NCBI WGS metagenome assembly JAEEGK01 (sample SAMN16246547, study PRJNA631951) | gut metagenome | biome: gut microbiome; feature: rumen; material: SC-attached | host: Bos | place: Iran: Karaj | collected 2018-10
TACGATGTATCTTTTTCAAAATAGTGAATCGAGACATTCATACAATCAATACCATTGCCTTTTTCATGAGCGAAACGTTTACAAGATTCACGCACAGCATTGATTATGTGGTCACTATGTGTTTCTACAATGACTTGCACTCCATGTTCTGCAACTTTACAAATTAGTTTGCCAATTTGCAACTGGCCTTCGGGGTGAAGATGAGCCTCAGGGTTTTCGATTATAATCAAATCTCCCTTTTCCGCCGACAATAGTGCTACTACAACAGGTAATGAATACGACACACCGAATCCAATATTCTCGGCACGTAAATCCATCATCGGTCTTAGATTGTCATCAATGGAATCATAGCCATATTTTATTACAAATTTTTCAGCGTTTTCGGTTGGTTCAACATCAATTGTTACATTGGGACTAATCTTTCGTTCCCAATATATTACTTGGTCTATCAAAGCAATAGTTCCATTGCCATCAGTGTAGTTGAATGGCGAATCATCTTTGCCATATTCATATAGAAAATTTCCTACGAGTTCGCCCTTGCCATTTTCTGAAGAAACCTGACGAAGCGTGCTGACTGCATACGTATCTTTTGGCATCTCGCTAATGCCACCTATACGCTGTGCACTTAAATATTGGAAACGCTTATTGAACAATGGCATATTTGCAAGTATGTCAAAGTTTTTTCCTTCCTCGTTGGAATAGTTTTGTGCCGGCACGAATGTATTTTTTAAACCATTATTTTCAGGTATTTCAAACACAAACTCATCAAAACCATCACGTTGTTCTCCCCGATAATCCATACGAATTTTAATAGTTGGTTCGTTAGAATACTTATAAAGTGCGGCCTCTGCAATACCAACCGAAACAAGGGGTTTGTTGAGGTCGAGGCCATCGTGTAGACGGTTTTTTTGATAAGATTGTCTAAGTAGCAGCAACGTCTGTATCACAGATGATTTGCCGCTACTATTGATCCCTGTCAGAACAGTCAACTTATTCAAAACTATTTCAGAGTCTCTATGTGACTTGAAATTAGTAATACGCAATTTATCTATCATGATAGTTTTGTTTGTTTACACTAATATATCATTAATTATGTTTGTTGTCAAAACAAATCTCTTGTTTACCGAATACGGAGCACCCGTTCCCCCAGAGAAAAGAATGCTATATGAATTGGTTCTCATTACAGCATCAAGATTCATCAATAACAAATCCTTCTTCTGGACGAGCAAATCGTAACTATGTCTAAATTGCTTTGCAAACAAAGTAACCAAAACTTCAAAATATGCCTTATTAATAGGGCCACGTCGCTCTGATCCATGCAAAGGTTTGCGAAACGCATTTTTCAATCCAAATAACCTTTCACACAATTCCAAACTTTCGTGGAAATCAGATTTCATTTGCACCACATTAACTTTGCCATTCTTTAATAGTTCCATCGATTCGTTGATAAAACTATCCATATCAGGTTTATACATTTTATAATCATTAACATAAAAAGCAATAAACCGTGATACGAAATCCATATCCTGACATCTGTCCTTCTTAATATTCCCAAAGAAACGAACAAATACCGAATCTTTTGACATATCTCTAACAACATCTATTGCTTTTCCATGATATACAGCATTACGTATTTCTTGTGGGGTAAGATTCACTCCTCCTGTGTTCAAGCGTTTGAAAAGGACATATTTCACAAAATCAGGTACACCTTTTGCTAAAAGATTAACTGTTATCGGTAACATTTTGATATCACGACGAGTTTCAAAAGGCAAATCAGAATAACACTTGTCCGTAAACTTGTCACCTAGAAATTCTAAACCTTGTAATTCCAAAGTTCCATCTACACAGAAATCCTTTATGGCGCAACAACGTTGTAATCCGTCAATGATGTTCCACTTTCTCTTATCAACTTCTTCGAAGTAAAAAGCGGGAAGTCTTAAGCCCAATAGTACGGATTCTATCAACATACTTTTCTTTTTCTTATTCCACAAATCAGGGGCTCGTTGATATTCTGTGCCAAAATTAATCCATCCTGCATTTATCATTTCAATCAAATCTCCCAAATTCATCGGAGGATTAGACAATTTGATATCTGATGGAGAAAATGGATGTGTTATGGCAACCATTTCTTCATACTCATCTTCATGCTCTACTTCGTCATATATTACTTCTTCCATCATAGCTAAAAATATTTAACTTTGAACTATTCTTCCTCTGCCTTGCTCCCCTTGAATTTCAGCCTGAACGCCAAAAGCAGCGACGGCAGGAAAATCAAGTTGGTGAACATTGCGACAAAGAGCGTTATCGAAACGAGCAAGCCCAATGCTATCGTGCCGCCAAATTGCGACGCGCAGAACATCAGGAAGCCGCAAAGGAGAATTATCGCCGAGTAAATGATGGAAACGCCGGTCTCCCTCAACGCCTCGTCCACCGACTTGGGAACATCGCCGTTGTGATGCTCTATCGCCTGACGGAATTTGGTGAACAGGTGGATGGCATTGTCAACGGAAATACCAAAGGCGATATTGAACACAAGAATCGTACTTGATTTCAACCTGATGCCGCAGTAGCCCATTATCGCAGCCGTTACAATCAACGGTATGAAATTGGGGATAATGCTGATAATCACCATCTTCCAACTCTTGAACAGCCACATCATACACAGCGAAATCAGGAAAATCGCCAGTACCAACGATTGCACAAGGTTGTCAATCAGTTTTGCCGAGCCGAGTGCAAAGACCACCGATGTGCCTGTTACGTCGGTCTGCACCTTTTCGGGCGGGAAATAATGATGTATTATGTTGGTGATGCTGTCGGTAACTGTTACCATACGAATAGTGCCGACGTCGGCGATGCGCAGTTGAATACGTGCGCGGGAGAATGTGGTATCCACCATCGCCGACATAATGCCGCCGCCCGCTCCTGTCATCTGCGATTGCGAGCCTTTCAGGTAGTCGCTGATGGTGATGAACTCGGTCTGCATCGGGAGTTCATAAAAATCGTTGTTGCCGTTGTAGTAGGCGCGTTTGATGAGTTTCAAGGCGTCAACGAGCGACGTGCCGTGCGAAAGGCAGTTGAACGATGTCAACGAATCCTCAATCGCCTCGATTTTCTTGATAGTTTTGAGGTCGAGGAGGCCTTTTTTCTTCTTGGTGTCAATCGAAATCTCCAACGGAAGTATGCCGCCCATCTCTTTCTCAAAATATTTGAGGTCGGCGTAGATTGCATTATCTTCGGGAAGGTCATCTACTTGGAAACTCTCGTTGTGTATCAATTTCATTCCAATAATTGCAACCACCACCAAAATCACCGTGGCGATGAATACGGCGGCGCGTTTGTTTTCCACGAGGTAAACGAACTTCTCAACAATCTTGTGAACAAACTTGGTGTCAAGGTGTTTGAGTTCCTTTTCGGTAGGCACAGCCACGTAGCTGAATATCGACGGCACCATCAGCACCGAGAGGAAAAACATCGTTATGATGCCCAATGTAGCCACCAATCCAAATTCCATCAGCATTGCGTTGCCGGTGATGAGGAACGTAGCAAAACCCGCCGCCGTGGTAAGGTTGGTCATAAATGTAGCCTTGCCGACTTTGGTGATTACGTCGTGAAGTGCGCGTTCCTTGTCTCGATATTCGCGGTACATCACGTGGTATTTGTTGAGGAGGTAGATGGTATTTGGGATGCCAATTACTATCATCAACGGCGGCAACATTCCGCTCATCATTGTCATTTCGTAGCCAAAGAGAGCCATTATCGCCATAGTCCAAACGACGCCCACCATCACTATCAGGACGGCAAACACCGTGGTCTTTGCGCTGCGGAAAAACGCCAAGAAGATTATCGCAACGATAATTAGCGACAATATCGCAAATATAATCAGCTCGTCCCTTACCATAAACATCGTCTTGCTCCTGATGTGCGGCAGACCCGAAATGTGGCTCTTGATATTGTATTTGCCGGTGAAACCATATACAAGTTTCTCCATATCGGCAATCATAATGTCGCGCTCCTTGTGGTTGATGACCTCGGGGTCGCAGGTGAGTGCCATCACGTAGCAATTATTGTCGGTATATAAAAGCCTCTCGTAGAAAAGGAAGTCTTTCACAACCTTAAATATCGAATCCAACTCAGCCTGCGTATTGGGCTTAGGGTCAAAGATTTTGTTGATGACAAACTTTTTCTCGGCGGTGTCCTTGGCAAGCGTGATTGCATTGGCGTAAGAAATCACCGACTTGATGCCAATTACGTTTTTGAGGCTGTCTTGGAGCACAAGGAGGTCATTGAACTTGTCTAACCTGACAAAATCCTTGTCCTCGAAGGCGACCACCATCATAGAGCCGTCCTCGCCAAATGTCTTCTTGAAATCGAGAAACCTCACATACGCCGAATCCTTCTCGTTGAGCAACAACGCCGACGTATATTTCATACGGAGGTTTTTCATATTGTAGCCCATAAACACCGTTATGATGCCTATCACAATGAGGATTGTGCGCTTATTTCGTAATATAAAGTCCGCTACTTTGTTCCACATAGTTTTTTATTTGTTGATTTGTTGACTTGTTGATTTAGTGATTTAGTGATTTGTTGATTTGATGATTTGTTGATTTGATGAATTGTTGATTTATTGATTCCTCATTAAATCTCTCCTCTTTCCTCAACAAATCTTTCCTCAATAAATCGTTAATTCATCTTCACCGAGACGCTGCCGATGTTTCTGCCGTCGCAGAAGAGATCCGCCTGATAGACTCCGCCGCTGAGCACTTCGCGCGAGATAGCGTAAATCGTCACGGGCTGTGCCTTGCCGTCGTAGTTGATGGTCTTCTTGCCAGAGTAGGCGATGTCGCTGCCCTGATACTTGAAGAAGCCGGTGTTTTCGTTTTTGAGGATTTCGCCGTTGGGCTTCACGAGGCGCAGGTAAACGTCTTTTTCGCCGGTCTTGGTCATTTCGTTTTCGTTGATGGTGAAGGTGACGCGGAATTTCTGCGCCTTGATGATGCGCGAGGTCTCATTGTCGCGATCGTTGAGGGCTGTGAGCTTCATACCGACTGCCTTCAATGCCTCGGCTTCCTTGACGCGACCCTGCAACGAGTCTTTGGCGTTGGAGAGTTTTTTGTTTTCGTTCTTCACTGATGACAATTGACCCGACAATCTGGTGTTTTCCTCGGTGAGCATTATGTTTTTGGTATTGAGGCTGTCGATCTGAACCACAAAACTGCGCATAATGGAGCGCATAGTTTCGAGTTCCGCCTTGTATCTTTTGATGGAGTCGCGGTTGGACGCCTTGGTGCGGCGCAGGTTTTCCATAAGTTCGACGACCTTCGCCTTCTGTTCTTCGAGTTGCGCGTTGATGGTGTCGTTGTCTATTTTGAGTTGGTTGTAATCATCGACGAGTAGGCTCATCTCGTGGCTGAGCGAGTCCTTCTCCATATTGCCGATTTCGATTTGGCTGATCAGTTGCTCCGCTTCCTTCTTGGAACTATTCATCGCGACGAGCAACCATACAATGACCGCCGCCTCCACTATCGCAAGTGCCAACAGCAATTTGTTGACGCCCGCACCTTGATTATTGTTGTTCTCCTGCATATTTCGTCGTGTTAATTAATCCGCAAAGTTAATAATAATTTTGAAAAAAGTTTTATAATGGGCAAAAAAATGGTTTTTTACACAAAAAATGATTTTGAATAATTTCCCGCCGTTAGGCGGCTAAGTAGTTGCCTTGCGGCAAGAAATTTTGCAAAATTTATAAGAAAATTTTACAAAATCAATAATTATCATAATGAAGGGTCTGTATAAAAAATTGAATTTTTACTTTTTATACAGACCCTTTGTGTGGGGTGGGGGAGGGTTAGTTGCTCGATGGCATAAGTTTGTTGCCGCCAATTGTGATGTACGACGGGAATTTCATCACCGAGCCGCCAATTGTGAAATACGGCTTGATGGAGAGTTTCACGCGGGAGGCGTCGGCGTTGTTGGTGGCAAGGCCGCAGCCAAAACTTGCGAGTTTGTCCCTCGATTCGGATTTGAGGATGTCTAAGAGGTCAACGGTGAAATTGACGGGCATCATCACCTTTTGATTGGCACCTACCGAAACTTGTTTGCTCATCGAGCCGGATGTCATCTTGACGTCGTCAATCCAAAGGATGTAGTCGAACCCGTCGAGACGCGCCGTGGTGGAGTTGGGGTTTTTGACATCGACGTTGACATTAAGTGCAAGCGGGAACGATTTGGAAGCGAATGCGTTAGCGAGTTTCAGTGCATCTGCTACTCCAAAGTCCTTGATGCCTTTCTTGTTGTTGACGTTGATGCCGCAGAGGGTGACGTCCGTTACGCTGTTGAAGTCAAAATTGCACTTGGCGAAACTCTGCAAGCCCGACAACGCCGCGCAACCGCTTACAATCGTTATCACCGCCAAAAACGCAATCATAATAATACGTCTTTTCATAATGATATTGTTTTAATGGTTTGTAATTATATTTTAGTGAAGTCGCTACGCGAGAAATCTTGCAAATCATTACAAATCAAACAAATAAATTTTGAAAGATTTTGTCAACAATTTTGTAAAATTTCTGTCCGAAGGACACTCCAATCATTTCTTTATTTATCCCTATTAACTACATAATCCGCAAGCATAATCAGTGACTTCTTAGCCTCCGAATCTGGAAACTTGTCCAATAGTGCAACAGCCTGATTTTTAAGTTCTTCCATCTTGTTGACTGAATATTCCACGCCGTTGTATTGATGCACGTACTCCACGATTTTGTTGATGTCGGCGGACGATTTGGACTTCTTGCCAAAAATCCTCATTATCGACTTGCGCTCCACAAATGTCGCCTTGCTGACAGCGTGGATTACGGGCAGGGTGAGTTTGCGCTCCTGGATGTCGTTGTATTTGGGTTTGCCGATGAGGCCGGTCTTTTGGTAGTCGAAGAGGTCGTCCTTGATTTGGAACGCCATACCGATAAGCATACCGAAATCTTTCATAGTTGCAACGGCGTCTTTGTCTGCGCCGCTGCTGTACGCGCCCGCCTCGCAACACGCCGAAATCAATGCGCCGGTCTTTTTGCGGATGATGTCGTAGTAGGATTCTTCGTTGATATTGAGGCGGTTGGCTTTTTCAAGTTGTTCGAGTTCGCCCTCCGACATCTCCCTGACCGCCTGCGAAACTATGCGGAGTATCTGTGTCTCGTTGGTGTCGAGGCTGTGCAGGAGGCCTTTGGCGAGGAAATAATCGCCGGTGAGCACCGCAATCTTCGCCTTCCAAAGCGCAAATATCGAGAAGAACCCGCGCCGGTAGAAACTTTCGTCCACCACGTCGTCGTGTATCAGCGTGGCGGTGTGAAGGAGTTCTATCAGCGACGCCGCCACCATCGTGGAGTCAGTAACGCGCCCCGACACCTTGCACGACAGGAATACGAGCATCGGCCTCAGTTGCTTGCCCTTGGTGCGGAGCAGGTAACTGATTACGAAGTTGAGCATACGGTTGCTCGACCGCATCATCTCTTTGAAATACGGTGCAAACCGCTCCATCTCTTCCTTGATGGGTGCTTTTATTTGGTCTATTGCCGACATCCTTAGTTTTTCGCAAAAATTTTATTTGTAATCAGAAAACAAAGTTATAAATTTGTTTCGACAAAATTACTAATTTCACACAAAAAGCGCACTACGGAATGAAAAAATTATTTTTGCGTCGCTCTTATCGCAAGATAATCGCCCCTCTGCCCGTTGACAAGGACGATTTTTTCGACAAGGTTTGCCGCGCCCTCGAAGGCAGCGGCTTGCGGCGTGTGTCGGATAGCGAGGTGGCTTTTGATGTGAAGAATCGCGTCCTGATGGTGTCGTATGGGGTCAAGATTGATGTGCATCACCGAAGGGTGAAGTACAATTTTGGCTCGGAGGGCGTTGTGATGGCGATTATTTTTATGGTGTTTGGCGGGATGTTGCTGTTCAACGGACGGTTTGACACTTATATGTTTTGGGCGGCGGTGTTTGCGGGGATTATTTTTGCGGTCAACAATGCCCTTACCATCAGCCGCATCGAAGGAGCGATTAGAAGTTGCCTTCCCAAACCCGAAGACCCTCTGCCCATTGAGCCAGACCCTTCGTGCAGCATCACTCAACAATACACCTGTCCCGCGTGTCATTGTTTTCTCTCCGGTTTTGGCGACGCCTGCCCTGAATGTGGTATCTCGCTGACTTACAGGCAGGAGAGCGTGAGCAATTACAAAAATTATAGGATGAAGTATTTTTTTTCGAAAAAAAACTTAGGGTAGGGGGGAGGTTGCGTGTTATATAATAGGAAACAGGAAAAAAATGCTGACTTACTATATCAATACCTATCGGAAGGGGATTCGCAGTGATGCGCGTCCCCTTTGTTTTTTGGGTCGCTTTATTTGATGAGCGTCTTGTATAAAAACATTTTTACATTTTTTGTTTTTATGTGTTTGTTTGGTTAATGTGTTGATTTATAATGTTTTGTGTTGCTTGGCGCGTAGTCATAAAAACACTTTCTAAAAACAGTTTGTTCATTTCGACGGCTTTTTTATGTTTTTATGCGATATTTAGTCCATCTTTTTTGTCCTTCGGCTATTATTTTGTCATCAGATTGCAGTGTCTTTATCTGAAACTGTAATTGTCGAAGCGGTATTTCTTTGCCTATTCTTTCGTGAATATCAGAAATAGAGCATGGTTGGTATATTTTTAGGTCTTCTATGATTAAGGCGCGTAAGCGGTAACTTTCTATTCTTTTCAGCGAAGTGGGGCCTTTGTACTTGCTATCTCGTAGGATGTGTGAATTTACGCGATATTCTTTGGCTTTGGAACGTGCGTCTGTGGAATATACGAAACCTTTGTCTAACAGTGGTTTGAGCCATGGACGAAGTGCATCGGCATCTTTCAAATGCAATAGTCCTATTAGTTGTGTGGCAGTAAGGTTTTCATGTAATGCGATTAGACCAAGACAGATGATTTGTTTTTGTTTCAACTCTTGGCTTTGATCTGCATATTGCATTACTTTAATCATTTCTTGGTTTATCACACGTCGTTCTACATGGACTTTCACGTAGTCGTCGCCTTCTTCAACAAGGGGCACAGATTTGCCGTTGGACAGAAGTTTCTCGTACATCATATCGTAGCCAGACCCCTCGCGTTCCATCAGATGAAGTGCGTAGAAAATTGCGGCCATGTGTTCGTTCCTTTTTCTGGTGGTGTGCAGGATATTGTCTGTGGTGACTCCTATTGGCAGTTGCCCAGGGTTGATAATCTCTATGTATTCGGGATGAATATTCAGGAAGATGTCGCCACGAATCGTATATGGTCTGTGTACTAATGCATTAGCAATAAGTTCCCTGACAACACTTTCGTGATATGCAGAAATGTTGCGTCGGTACATTCCATCACCAATTTGGTACTTTCTTTCCATTCTGGAATGTCAGACCATATCTCGTTTATCATTTCGTATGGATTTTTTGTGAAATCATCCCAAAGCCATTTGTTAACTTTTTCTCCGTATAAGTCGTACTTAATACATTGTATTACAGGAGCATTCATAATTCTTCCGCGTTGTGATTGTTTTCCAATAAATAGTACGCCTAATTGTGTCATGCGGTCGGAGTCTGCGTCTGTCATGTAATAGTAGTCCAAAAGTTCTTTTGGGCTTTTTTGCTTAACAAATTGACTAACCCTATCTGAGCCTTTGATTAATGTTAAAAAAGTGGCTAATTTTTGGGGATCTGCGTCGATCCACGAATAGTTGGTGATAGTGTCTTCCCAACTTAAACAACCTTTGTCGGCAGCCAATCGAGCGACGTCTTCAGAACCAACGGGAACGCTATTGTCTCCGATGCGTATATATATTTTGCCTGATGATGTTATTGCTATTGCGTTGGGATTCCGTTGTATAGATAGCCTGATATATTCGCCGCCATTCTCCGCTGTTATCACTTCTGGCGTTGCAATCACAGCGTGTGTAATTCCTTTGATTTTGTTAACCAATTGTGTTGGAAGTTCTTCCGGAATTTGCTGTCCAGAAGGAGGCAATGTGGCGTTGTTTTCTATGCCGATGTCAATAATCCCGCCTTGTGCATTGCTAAAGGCTACACAGTCTTTGGCTAATTCTGCAAAGTCGGCTGTTTTCCCAAGTACAGTTCTTATCGATTTTTTGTCGTATAAAGAGTTTTCTTTCATACATTCGTTTTCGTTTAATAACGATTTTTTACATCTTCACAATCGCCAATATCTTCTCTGCCGCGCCCAAATTCTTCTCCACGTATTCGCGTGAGATTTGACCAGCGCGTTTGAGCAATGCGGGGTCGGAGAGGTAGCGGTCGAGGACGGAATAGAGTTCCGCCTCGTTGCGGACTGTCATCGCCGCGCCGAGGGATACGAGGTCAACGGCTTCCTTGAATCGTTTGTAATTGGTACCGAATGCCACTGGGATCGAGTAACTTACTGCCTCCAAAATATTGTGGATGCCCGAACCAAAACCACCGCCCACGTAGGCTATTTCGGCGTATTTGTACAGGGATGACAACATTCCGAAGTTGTCGATAATCAACACTTTGTATCCGGCAACTGTTTCCGCGTCCGACTTGGAGAAACGGATGCTGCGGATTTCGCCGAGCATTTTTTCGATGGCGGCGAGGTGTCCTTCGTGGATTTCGTGGGGCGCAATGATGAGTTTTACATTGTGCTTGCCTTCGAGACGGCGCATCGCCCCAAAGATTATCTCCTCGTCTGGCGGCCAACTCGACCCGGCAACGATGACACGCGAATCGCCCACAAAATTGTCAACCAACGGTATGGGCTTGGCGTTGCTGGTGATTTCGCAAACACGGTCAAACCTTGTATCGCCGGCTATCGTAACGTTCTCTATGCCAATTGATTTGAGGAGTTTTACAGAATTGTCGTCCTGCACGAATAGGTGAGTGAAAAAACTCAGCACTTTCCTGTATTTTTTGCCGTACCAGCGGAAAAATACTTGTCCCTCCCTGAAAATCGTAGAGAAAATATACAGCGGGATGTTGCGGTCGTGCACTGCCCTGAGGAAGTTGTACCAATAATCATATTTTACGAAAAATACCGCCTTGGGGTTCACGATGTCGAGGAATTTTTTGGCGTTGTCGGGCGTGTCGGCGGGCATATAGCAAACGTAATCTGCGCCGTTGTAATTCTTGCGGACGTCGTATCCCGACGGCGAAAAGAATGTGAGGATTATCTTGTAGTCGGGGTACAACTGCCGAAACCGTTCCATCACGGGGCGGCCCTGTTCAAACTCGCCGAGCGAACTTACGTGAAACCAAACGTTTTTGTCGTCCTTGTTGACGTGCTGCGCGAGTTCCTCGAAAAGGTTTTTGCGCCCTTCCGTATATTTTTTTGCCTTGCTGCTAAACGGCGAAATCACCCGCGCCGCAAGGTTGTATGTCCTTATTCCTAATGTGTAAAAAAACATTTTCAATGTAGTTGATTTTTTCCGCGCAAAGTTACTGATAATAATTGGAATAGAAAAATCATTGCAAGTGCAATTAAAATTTTTTTGCTTTTTGATGCTAATTTTATATATTTGTAGCGTTAACTAATACTCATATATTATGGATATAACGGTTTCATTAGATACAATTTTGAATTTTCTTCACTCCTTTTCTCTGTCGGCAGACAACAAAAAATGGATTGCCGACCATCTGTATGAAGAGGCCAAGGAAGAAATGAAGGATATTTCTGTTCCAACCCCAACAGAACAAAAATTCATAGAACGTGCAATGTTGGGACATCGGCAAATTCAGGAGGGCAAGTGCAAAGACAGCGAAGAAGTTTTCAGAATGTTGGAGGAAAGATATGAATAGGAGGCTGTATGAAAGTCAAATGGTCTGAATACGCTGAAAATGAATTTTGCAAAACGGTAGATTATATTGATGAGCATTTTGGCGCAACAACCCGAAAAGAGTTCATCAAAGAGGTTCGTTATGTAGATACTCTATTGAAAACACAGCCTTATATTGGTAGAGTAGAGCCTTTTTTGGAGAAAGCCCCATTGCAATTTAGAAGCGTTAAGGTAAGCGACATCAATAGAATCGTTTACTATGTCGGTGAAACCGTAATTGAGGTGGTAGATTTTTGGGATATGCGTCGCAATCCCGAATTGCTCGCCGAAAGGGTTATAAACAACACAAAGGATTTGTAACAGTAATTTTTTGCAAAAAAACTTCCAAAAATATTTTGCAATTTCAAAACTTATCCGTTAAATTTGCGGAGTGTTAACAAAAACTGAAATACTATGACATAAAAGCGATGGGAATGTTCCCAAAGCGAAATGTAAAATACATATATATTAGCGTTTGCCGCTATTCTGAAATCATTCCAAAGCTTGGCCGCAATGGATGAACAATCACAGATGATAAGTTGCGAACGTCTGCGTGTACAACGTGGACGTTCCTTATCTGTGATTGTGGGTAAGGCCAAGCACCCGGAATGTGGATGAGGATTTGTCCACTTTTTTTATGGGTGCTTGAAGCCTGAGCAAAAGGTTTTTAGATGTAATCGGCATCGCAATCTAAAAACCAAGAAAATGAAACTATCTGAAATCCTCAAAGGTTCGGAATATAAACTCACGCAGTTTTCCGAAGCGATAATTAACGAATTAGAAAGCCGTATCACCGAAAAAACGTCCGGTGCTAAAACTTCATACTCAGTCGTTTGTCTTGTCCGTAACAAAGAAATTAAACTTACACCCGAAGAATGTGTCAGACAGATGTTTTTGATGAAACTCAACAAAGAGTTTCTTTATCCATATACCCGAATGGCGTTGGAATACGCTGTGGCGTTTGGCAGGGACAAGAAACGAGCCGACATTGTTATTTTCGACAAAGACCAAGTATCTACACCTTACATAATTGTAGAACTCAAAAGCCCCAAACTCAAAGACGGCAAAGAGCAACTCAAAAGTTACTGCAATGGCACAGGTGCGCCCATTGGCGTTTGGACTAATGGCGAAAGTATTTCATATTACCACCGCAAAGACCCCAATTTTTTTGAGGACATCCCGACAATACCCAATGCTTCCGAAAAACTTTCTGACATCCTCAGCGAGCGTTGGACAATTGACGATTTGATAGCAAAAGACAAGTTGGTAAACGAGCGTAAATCGTTGAAAGACTTAATTTTGGAAATGGAAGACGAGGTGCTTGCAAATGCGGGAGTGGATGTTTTTGAAGAAGTTTTCAAACTGATTTTCACCAAGTTGTACGATGAAATGGAGAGCGGTCGCAAAAAAGACCGTCATCTTGCGTTCCGCAACTATGGCGACACTGAAATTGAATTGAAGGACAAACTCCAAAAACTTTTTAACGAAGCAAAAGAAAAATGGTCGGGCATTTTTACCGAGGATGCCAAAATTATGCTTACACCATCGCACTTGTCGGTTTGTGTAAGTTCGTTGCAAGATGTCAAATTGTTTAATTCTAACCTTGATGTGGTGGACGAAGCCTTTGAATACCTGATAAATAAGAGTAGCAAAGGCGAAAAGGGTCAATACTTTACGCCGCGTTATGTGATTGATATGTGTGTAAAGATGCTCAATCCTTCGGAGGACGAAACTATGATAGACACGGCGGCGGGCAGTTGCGGTTTCCCTGTGCATACAATTTTCTATGTTTGGCAAAAGATTTTGGAACGCAAAGGTTTGAAAAAGAGCCATTTGTTTACCTTGGAGCAAAAGCCGCAAGAATGTACCGACTATGTACAAAACAAGGTTTTTGCAATAGACTTTGACGAAAAAGCCGTCCGCGTGGCGCGTACTCTCAATCTGATTGCCGGTGATGGTCAGACCAATGTAATGCATTTAAACACATTGGATTACGAGCGTTGGGACGAAAACTTGAAAGACGAAAATTGGCAAGAAACGTTTTTCAACGGTTGGACCAAGTTGAAAAAACTCCGCGTTGACCGCAACAGCAACCGCGATTTCAAATTTGACATTCTGATGGCTAATCCGCCATTTGCGGGCGACATCAAGGAAAGCCGTATTCTCGCGAAATACGAACTTAGCAAAAATTCTGCGGGCAAAATGGCTACAAAAGTTGGTCGCGATATTCTGTTCATTGAGCGCAATCTCGACTTCCTGAAACCTGGCGGTCGTATGGCGATTGTATTGCCGCAGGGTCGTTTCAACAATAGTAGCGACAAATACATCCGTGATTACATTGCGGAGCGTTGCAGAATTTTGGCGGTTGTTGGTTTGCACGGCAATGTTTTTAAACCCCACACAGGAACTAAAACGAGCGTCCTTTTTGTTCAGAAATGGGATGACGAACTGTGCCCACGCAAAGACGACTATCCGATTTTCTTTGCCACGATGCAAGAGCCGAGCAAAGATAATAGTGGTGAAAAGATTTTTGTGAAAAAGGGTGATTATCCGTGTACAAAGGAAGATGGTGAAGTTCGTGATAATGTTGCCTGTGAACCTGCAACTTTTTTTGAAACAACACCAAAAGAAAATAACGAATATCTTTTGGATTCACACAGACATTTGATAGTTAAGCACGACCTTTTTAATCACGACGGTTTGACACGTGACGGCATCGCTGAGGCTTTCGCTGAATTTGCCAAGAAAGAAGGTCTGAGTTTTTTTTAGGTTCCCCCTTTGACAAAGAGAAATATGAAAGTTTGTTGAAGGGGTTGGAGATTAGCGAGGTGAGGTCCTCTCAATTAAATGGTGATACTCGTATTGATGCAGAATATTTTTCCAAAAGTAATGTTTGTTTACATACAATATTATTGCGATATGGTGTTTTGTCAATAGGTGATATTGCATTTGTCACGGATGGTATACATACATCTATTGATTACGATCAAAATGGATATATCAATTTAATATCAGCGACTTCGCCGCGTGAAAATGTCTTCGACTTGTCAAGGAACGTTTTTATTTCAGAAAAAGCGCATAGTAACAATCCGAGGACGGCATTACGCAAAAATGATGTAATTATTTCAACTGTTGGGACAATTGGAAATTGTGCTGTTGTTGACAACACAATTTTACCCGCTAATTCAGATAGACACGTTGGTATAATTCGGCTTCAAAAGGATTATTCTCCGTATGTATTGTCAACTTTTATGTTATCAAAGTATGGAAGAATGCAGACATTGCGAGAAAGTACAGGCAATGTCCAACTTAATTTGTTCATTTACAAATTAAAAGAACTACTTGTGCCAAATTTCCCCAAAAACTTCCAACTTCAAATTGAACAAATGGTAAAATCAGCCCACGCGAAACTTGAAGAATCAAAGCAACTTTATACCGCCGCAGAAAATCAACTGTTGGAAGAACTTTGTTTGAAAAATTGGCAGCCAAAAAACGAAAACATCAATGTTAAAACCTTGTCGGAGTCGTTTTTGAGTTCGGGGAGATTGGATGCTGAGTATTATCAAAGCAAGTATGATGAATTGTTTACAAAACTATCGAAGTATCAATGCGATAGAATTGCATATATTGTAAAAATAAAAAAATCAATCGAACCGGGCAGTGATGCTTACAGAGAATGTGGCGTTCCGTTTGTCCGTGTTTCTGATGTTACAAAATTTGGTATTTCTGAGCCATCAATATTTTTGGACGATTCTGATGTGTTGAAATCGTTGAAACTCAAAAAAGATACTATCCTGTTGTCGAAAGATGGTAGTATTGGCATTGCCTACAAAGTAGATGAAAATATGGATTGTGTAACATCGGGGGCATTATTGCATTTGTCAATTTGTAACAAAGATTACAATCCTGATTATCTGACACTTGTGCTAAATTCCAATATTGTAAAATTGCAGGCCGAAAGGGATTCAAATGGTGCAATCATTCAGCATTGGAAACCATCTGAAATAGAACAAGTTTTGATTCCCAAATTGTCCATTGAAATTCAAAACGAAATCTCCGCTAAGATTCAGCGCAGTTTTGCCCTGAAAAAAGAAAGCAAATCCCTTTTGGAACAGACAAAGACAATGGTAGAAAGCGAAATAGAAAAAGGTGTTTAGAGCAAAGGGGCTCGGTATATCTTGACATATATCGAGCCGCGCGTTTTCCTCAACTCTCTAACAACCAATCGACAGCATATAATTTCCTGATGCCGTCGATGTCTGACACGAAATCCTTGTCCATTGTTATGAGGAATTTTTGGTAATGGTCGTTCACTACCTCAAAGGGCTTTACTTCTCGGCGGAGAGTGTCGGCGGAACTATTGACGGTGAACGATACTTGGTAATACTCAATGCAATCCTGTTTGCGAGCCACAAAATCAATTTCGGTTTCGTTTACCTTGCCGATGTCCACCTTGTAGCCGCGACGGATAAGTTCAAGATACACAATATTTTCCAAAGCGTGTGAAACATCCATCTGTCGGTATCCAAGCACATTGTTCCTCAGTCCGAGGTCACAGACATAGTATTTGGAGAGGGTTTTCATATATGCCTTGCCCCTGATGTTGTAGCGCAGTGCGTTGCTCAGGATAAAGGCGTTGCAAAACATTGCCAAATACCTCTCGACAGTTTCGTTGGTGCTATTGCGTCCGCCCGCCTTCAATTCTTTTGCAAGCGACCCGGCAGAAATCAATCCGCCAATCGACGAAAGCACTGTCTTCAATAAGTTTTCGAGACCTGTAATGTCTTTCACTTCGTTGCGCTTAATTATGTCTTTGAGAACCACAGTGTTATATATGCCATCAAGATAATTATTGATGACCATTTCGTCGGTTTCCTTCGCCAAAAACGGGAAGCCGCCGTATTTCATATACTGATAAAAAATCTTCTCCTTGTCGTAGTCATTCCACACCGAATAATATTCCTTGAACGACAGCGGTTGAACAAATATTTCCACGTATCGACCTGACAGCAATGTAGAAAGTTCTGAGGAAAGCATATAGGCATTGGAGCCGGTGATATAGATGTCGGTGTCGAAGTCGATGCTCAGACTTTCTACCGCCTTCTCAAAAGAAGTCACGTTTTGCACCTCGTCGATAAACACGTAATATTTCCCCTCGCCTTTGATGTTGCCTTCTATCAGTGCGTAGAGAGCGTGGTAGTCGCGTATTGCGTCGTATCGGGCAGATTCGAGGTTAACGAAGATTATCTTGTCGTTGCTGACACCTTGATTTTTAAGCAATTCGGTGTATTGCTGCAACAATGTCGATTTGCCGCAACGCCTGATGCCCGTGATTACTTTTATCACTTTTTTGTCCTTGAAACTTGACAGCCGTTTCAAATATTCCGTTCTTTCAATCATATTGTCGCTTGTTTTTGTTTGATTTTTTACGTCTCTAACCGTAAAACTTCCGTTTTTGACATAGTTTTACGGCTACAACCGTAAAACTTTTGCCAAAAATAGGAATAATTAACGACCGCACCAAACGAAAAAGCAATTATTTTTACAGATTCTTCAACATAAAATACAGCCTATTCGTGATATTCACGTCGCTTGCGCCGTCGTCGTAGTCGAGGAACAAGAGATTGAGATCCGGGTATTTTTTGCGGAGTTTTTTCTCGATGCCCTTGCTGATGATTTGGTTGGCGATGCAGCCGAAGGGTTGGACGCTGATGACGTTTTT
>JAEEGK010014538.1_pt1 | contig 17577 bp, 10 predicted proteins | sample 8958771 | NCBI WGS metagenome assembly JAEEGK01 (sample SAMN16246547, study PRJNA631951) | gut metagenome | biome: gut microbiome; feature: rumen; material: SC-attached | host: Bos | place: Iran: Karaj | collected 2018-10
ACGTTGCTTGTCATCGCCATCTTTGTGGTGCTCATCGCCTTTATCAATTACATCAACTTCTTCTTTGCGATGGTGCCGCTGCGCCTGAAGAGTATCAACACGCGGAAGATATTGGGAAGCAGCCGCTTCCAACTGGTGATGTCGTCGGTGGGTGAGTCGCTATTGATGGTGGTTATCGCCCTTGGCTTGGCGGTGGCTGTGGTTACATTGTTTAAGCAATCCACATTGGCTGCCCTGATTGACACCTCACTTGATTTCACTCAGAACTGGGGTATTGTTGCCTTGACCATTGGTTTGGCGTTGCTTATTTCGGTGGTTGCCTGTCTCTATCCAGCCTTGTTCTCCACCTCTTTCAATCCTGCTTTTGCCTTGAAAGGTACCTTTGGCACAACTCAAAAGGGCAAAGCCTTCCGTGTTGGCTTGATTGGCTTGCAGTTTACCGTGTCTATTGTTTTGATTATCTGTGCGATATTCGTCGATGAACAACGTCAGTACATGCTGAATCATGACATGGGTTTCAATCAGGAATGCCTATTGCAGTCGCGGGTGTCGTGGAACCTTGCCACTAACCGCCAAGCCGTTGAAAACCAGTTGAAAGCCGATGCCGCCATCAAGGATATTGCTTGGGGCGCAGGGGGCTTTATAAAAGACACTCGTATGAGTTGGGGCCGCAAAGTGCATGGCGAGGATGCCGGGTGGCAGGTCTATCCCGTCTCGTGGAACTTCCTGCGCTTTATGGGCATCGACATCGTGGAAGGCCGTGATTTCACCGAGGCTGATGAACAATCTACAGGAACGTATATCTTCAATGAATTTGCGCGTGACTATTACAAGATTACCCTTGATGACCAGATTGGCGGGCATGACGACCAAATCGCCGAGATTGCCGGTTTCTGCAAGGACTTCAACTTTTGCGCATTGCGTAATGGCATGGGACCGTTTGCCTTCTATGTGTATGGCAAGGACCCGTGGAATCTTTGCAATATGCTCTTCATCCGCACCGAGCCAGGCGTGGATGTCCCCGCCTTGAAGGAGCGCATCAGCAAGACCCTTGTGGACCTCGATCCCGATTGGGCCGAGGGCGTTGATATTGAGGTGACGCCTTTCAGTCAGGCCCTTGAAAAGCAATACAAAAAGGAGAACGACCTCTCGAAGTTGGTCACTTTGTTCACGATTTTGGCCATCGTCATCTCATTGATGGGTGTGTTTGGGCTGGTGATGTTCGAGACGGAGCATCGCCGCAAGGAGATTGGCATCCGTCGTGTGCATGGCGCCACGGTGGAGCAGATTCTGGCCATGTTCAACTCGCGCTTCGTGAAGATCGTGTTGGTGTGCTTTGTCATCGCTGTGCCAGTGAGCATCGTCATCATGCGGCGCTATCTGGAGGGCTTCGCCTATCAGGTGCCGCTGCATGTTTGGGTGTTTGCGGTGGCGTTGGTGGCCGTGTTGGGTGTCACCGTTGCGGTGGTCACTTTGCGGAGCCTGCGGGCGGCTACGGTGAATCCGGTGAAGTCGTTGAGGACGGAATAGGCCATGAGCCATAGTTAAATAACAATTAAACAGTTAAACAAAACAATAAACAATTAAACAACCATGGCACGCATCTTCAAAAAAGGCAAGACCACCCTTGTCTCTTCCATCCTGAATATCCTGGGCTTGACGGCGGCCTTTGCTGCGCTCTACATCATCCTCGTGCAGGTACACCACGACCTCACCTACAACAAGGGACTTAAGGACAGCGACAGGATTTATGTCCTTACCATGCCAGACCGATTTTCAAACAATGTTTATTCGACATACGTCAATCGTCAGATGTCGGAAGCGGTCATTGCTGCTGTCCCCAGCGTAGAGGCGGGCGGCTGTGCTGCCGATTTAGGGAGCAACGAAGTTTCCGTACGCTTGGGCGAAGGACAGTCGCCAGTCGAATTGAGAGTCACCAGTTTCTCCAAACCCGCCATCGACGTGTTTGGATTTGAACTTGTTGCCGGCAATTTGAATAATTGGATTAGTTACACGGATGCGGTTATGTCCGAGTCAGCGGCCAAACGCTTGGGCTTGCAGGTGGGCGACCATTTCCAATTTGGCTCCTGGAACTGGACAGATGTCACGGTAGCGGCCATCTACAAGGATATGCCTGTCAACAGCGACCTTTCCTCCATCGACTTTATTCTGAATCTGGGTGATGCAGGTATGAGCGATTGGAGCCAATGGGGCTGGAATTATTTCATAAAACTCGCTGAAGGCGCTGACCCAAAAGAGTTCGATGAAATTGCACACCAAGTCGCTTTTGACCTTTTTAAGACAAAATTCGACATTGACGAAAGCAATTTGACCGAAGAAAAAGCAGCAGATCTTGAGGTAATGAAAAAAATGATGTCACCTCATCTCATGTTATTGACCGACAACTACTTTGCCGATAATGTCGGACATCCGGGCAAGTCGGGCAATCGCACCACGACCATCACCTTGCTTGTCATTGCCATTTTCGTGATGCTCATTGCTTTCATCAATTACATTAACTTCTTCTTCGCGATGGTGCCGCTGCGTCTGCGGAGTATCAACACACGCAAGATATTGGGCAGCAGCCGCTTCCAATTGGTGATGTCGTCGGTGGGCGAGTCGGTGCTGATGGTCGTTATCGCTCTTGGACTGGCGGTGGCCGTGGTTACGCTGTTCAGACAATCCACCTTGGCTGCGCTGATTGACACACCGTTGAACTTCGGCCAAAACTTGGGTATTGCGGCTTTGACCGTCGGTATCGCCTTGCTCATTTCGGTGTTGGCCAGCCTCTATCCGGCTTTGTTCTCCACCTCGTTCAATCCCGCTTTTGCCTTGAAAGGCACCCTCGGCACCACGCAGAAAGGCAAGGCTTTCCGCATCGGATTGATTGGCTTGCAGTTCACCGTGAGCATCGTGCTGATTATCTGTGCAGTTTTTGTTCATCAGCAACGCGATTTCATGATGAATCACGACATGGGTTTCAATCAAGAAAACCTGCTTCAGTCGCATGTGACATGGGAACTCGCCAACAACCGTGAAACTGTCGAGAATCAGTTGAAAACAGATGCTGACATCAAGGACATCGCATGGGGCGACGGCCCGTTTGTGGCCAACAGTCGTATGGCGTGGAGCCGTCCGTTCAAAGGTGATATTGAGAGTGTGTCATGGCAGGTTTATCCGGTTTCATGGAACTTTCTCCGCTTTATGGGCATCGACATTGTGGAAGGCCGTGATTTTACTCCCGCCGACGAGCAATCGGAAAACGGTGTCTATATCATCAATGAGACCGCACAAAAGAAGTATGGCATCACCACTGAAGACAGAATCAAGGGTCATAAAGATGCCCCTGCCGAGATTGCCGGTATTTGCAAGGACTTCAACTTCTCTGCTTTGCGCGATGAGATTAGTCCATTTGCATTCTATGTCTATGGCAAGGAGCCGTGGAGCCCGTGCATGAGGCTGTTCATCCGTACCGAAGCCGGCGTTGATACCCAAGCGTTGATGGAACGCTCAATAAAAACCCTCAACGACCTCGACCCGACATTAGGCGACGGTTTTTCGGTTTGGATGAGACCGTTTGAACAAGCCATTGAGAACCAGTACAAAAAGGAGCAAAACCTCTCGAAGTTGGTCAATCTGTTCACGATTTTGGCCATCGTCATCTCGCTGATGGGCGTGTTCGGCTTGGTGATGTTCGAGACAGAGCACCGCCGCAAGGAAATCGGCATCCGTCGTGTACACGGTGCCACGGTGGGGCAGGTTTTGGCGATGTTCAACTCGCGCTTCGTGAAGATTGTGCTGGTGTGCTTCGTCGTTGCCGTGCCCCTCAGCATTGTCATCATGCGGCGCTATTTGGAAGGCTTCGCCTATCAGGTGCCGCTGCATGTCTGGGTGTTTGCCCTTGCGCTTTTGGCTGTCTTGGCTGTTACGATAGCGGTGGTCACCTTGCGAAGCCTGCGAGCGGCAACGATGAATCCGGTGAAGTCACTACGGAGTGAATGATAATGAAACAAGGAGATTCCCCTGACGGGGAATGGAGATCGGGTGTGGTCGTTAACCGCGGCGGCTTGTGACATTTACTGACAGGCAATTTGTTTTTGCCGCCGCTTTAAATTTCAAAGACACACTCCATTCCCCGAAGGGGAATCTCAATTATATTTGCCAATTCAAAAAGATTTTGTATCTTTGCAACTGCTAAAATATAATCATTTAGTGGTTAAAAATGGATATAACTAATAATATATTGTCATTTGATATTGTCTCACCAGAAGGCAAGGCCATGGCTTTGGCGGAACGGGTGAAAGCGCGCCGTTTGGAGATGAACCTGACGCAGGAAGGTCTTTCCGTGCGGTCAGGATTGCCTTTGGCGACCTACCGCCGCTTTGAACGAACAGGCAAGATTTCTTTGGACGGGCTGCTCCATATCGCCTACGCTTTGGATGCCTTGAACGACTTTGACCGATTGTTTGAGTCACGCAAATACGCCACTTTGGATGAAGCACTTGATGCCACCACAACAAACAGAAAGCGAGGGAAACGCAATGAGTGAAAAGATAGTTGAGGTAACGATGGGCTCCCGTAAAGTCGGGCGGATAGCTTTGGACAGAGACGGTCGGGCTTTGTTCGAATACGATGCGGACTGGATTCGGAACGGCTTTTCCATCTCGCCGTTTCATTTGCCTTTGGAATCGAGGTTGTTCACCGCCGATGCGAAGCCTTTTGACGGCAACTTCGGCGTGTTCGACGACAGCCTGCCCGACGGCTGGAGTGCATTGGTGCTCGACCGTCATCTGAGGTCGCAAGGCAAGTCATTGGCTTCGTTGGATTTGTTGGAGCAACTGATGTTTGTCGGTAGCCGTGGGCGAGGTGCCTTGGAATACCATCCCGACCTAAGCACCGTTGACGAACAGGTCATCATCGACCTCGACCACATGGCGGAAGAGTCGCAGCGGGTATTGAATACCGACTATTCCGACGACCTCGACAAGGCTTGGCGACGCGGCGGCTCCTCGGGCGGCACGAGACCCAAAGTGTTTGTGCATCACGACGGCGCCGAGTGGTTGGTGAAGTTCCGCGACCGCACCGACCCGCCCAATGTGGGCAAAATCGAGTATGAGACCTCACTGCTGGCTCGCGAATGTGGCATTGAGATGGCCAAGACCCGACTTTTCGAAGGAAAATACTTTGGCACCAAGCGCTTCGACCGTACCGATGATGGCGGTAAACTACACGTTATCAGTCTCTCCGCCCTGATGAATCTCGGCTATCACCTGCCCACCGCTGATTACGGCCATCTGTTCTGGGCTTGCAGCCAACTCACGCATTCCGTCAAGGAGCTGTGGAAGGTGTTCCGCCTGATGGCGTTCAACCTCATCATCGGCAACTGCGACGACCATGTGAAGAACTTTGCTTTCATTCGTCGCAATGACGTTTGGCAGTTGGCTCCTGCCTACGATGTGCTGCCCTGCGAAGGCTTGGGCGGGTTCCACAGCCTTTCCGTGAATGGCAACTACAAAGACCCCGGGAAAACGGATGCCGTTCAACTTGCAGCAAAATTCAGGCTTCGGAAAGATGAGGCCGAAAAAGTGTTTGAGGAAATCGCTTCTACGGTTATAAGGAACTCGGTGATGGCGTTGAAGAAGGAGTAATCTTGGAAAAGTGTCAAAAAACCAAACTTTTTGTTTGCAGTAATCAAAAAATATGTATTTTTGCTTTCTGTAAAAAGCAGAATTAAGTAAAAATTGCTTTCTATAAAAAGCAAAAACGGCTAAAAAATGCTTTTTATAAAAAGCAAATTAAACTAAAACGCTATGGAACAGTTATTTGAGAAACAAGATGCCTTGCTCAACGCCACCAATATGGGGATTGTGAGAAACTTCATCAACCACGTCAATTGGGAGGCTCCTATGCTTTGCATACGGGGACCGAGAGGCGTGGGCAAATCGACTTTGTTGAGGCAATACATCAGGCAACAATATGGTATCGGCAACGAGGAGGCGCTGTATTGCTCCCTCGATTTCTCTTATTTTACCCAACATACTATTTTAGAGGTCGCCGAGAAGTTCTACAAACACGGAGGCAAGTTGCTGGTGCTCGACGAGGCGCACAAATACGAAAATTGGAGTCGCGAGGTGAAAGAGGTGGCCGACACCTATCCCAACCTTCAAATCATCTTGAGCGGCTCGTCGTTGTTGAAGTTGATTGACGGCGATGCCGACCTTTCGCGTCGCTGCCGTGGCTATTATATGCCTGGGCTTTCGTTCAGGGAATATCTCCAATTCTATAAAGGTATTCCTCTGCCTTGCCATTCGTTGGAAGAGATACTGGCTGCTGCCAAGGAAATCGCGGCTGAAGTGAACAGCAAGTGTCGTCCGTTGCAGCATTTCCACGACTACCTGAAGTACGGGTATTATCCTTTCTATCTGAAGAACCCTATCGATTATTATCCGCTCATCGAGCAGGTGACGAACTATGTCATCGATGTCGAGTTGCCGCAGCTTCGCAAGGTGAATCCGAGCAATTGCAGGAAGGTCAAGGCGCTGTTGAATGTGTTGGCGCAGCAGGTTCCTTTCGATGTGGACATCTCCAAGATGGCTTCGATGATCGAGTTGCAGCGTAACACTGTCATCGAATATCTGGGGCATTTGGATGACGCAAAACTTATCCATCTGCTCTACAGCGACCTTATTTCCGTGAAGAAAATGCAAAAACCCGACAAGATTTATCTTGAAAACCCCAACCTTCTTTATGCTTTGGCAACCACACCAGTGAAGATTGGCACGGTGCGTGAGAGCTTTGCCGTCAATCAGTTGAGCTATAGCCATAAGGTGGAATACGGCAAGCAGCAGGGCGACTTCAAGGTGGACGGGAAGTGGACATTTGAAGTCGGCGGCGAAGGCAAGACCTTTGACCAGATTGCCGATTTACCCAACTCCTATATCTTGGCCGATGACATCGAATCGCCTCACGGCAACAAGTTGCCGCTTTGGATGGTTGGGTTGATATATTGAGATTAAAGAGGCTGAATATCGCCCCCGACTGTAAAGTTTCTTTACACCCACTGTAAAGAAACTTTACACTTTTACAAAAGTGAAAATCGTATCTTGTTGATTTATATTGTTTTACAAATTTGGCACGGAATATGCCATACGACATACAACAATTAAACAGTTAAACAAATCGAAGATTCAACGAAGTTAATCAACAATCAACAATAATGAGCAGCTACCTGAAATTCCTCTCCCGAAACAAACTCTACAGCATCATCGAGGCCATTGGCCTGACGGTGAGCCTCGCCTTCGTGGTCATCATCTTCTGCTATGTGACACAACATATCGCCATCACGCGTGAAAACCCACATAGAAAGGAGATATATTGTGTGGCTTTGAATGACATAACTCTGTTCGAATACGGAATGAAGAAGAGCATAGGGGAAAGCATCCCTGAAATTGAAGCAATCACCGAGTGTGGCTTCATCTATGGCACAGAGATGAAGGCAGATGAGCTGACGCTAATGCCAAGCGTGTTGGGCTGCGACCGCGACTTTTTCAACTTTTTTCCTGTCCAATTGTCAGAAGGCAAACCCGAACAAATTGACGATGTTTTGACGGCTTTCATATCGGAAAAACTGGCGCAAGCCCTATCGGAAAACGGCGAGGTCGTGGGACGGACCATCCATCTTTTGGCACATGACTTCACCGTAGCGGGTGTGTTCACTGACTTGGGCACCTCGCTTTTCGATGTTATGCCCGACGTGATTGTCAATGTGGACCTCACCTATGACAGATCGTTCCTCGGTGGATTCAACAGTCCGATGCGACCCGCCAACATGTTTGAAAACGTGTGGGTCTTTGTGAAATCGCATCCCAATGCCGACCGAGAGGTGCTGCGGGAGAAGATGGTTGTAGCTTGTCAGACATTCTATACGACAATATTGGGCAGCGATTTTTCCATCGAGTCTAAGGACCTGACGTTGATTCGACTGGATGAATTACTCTATAGCGATGCCAGCACCAACCTGAAGAAAGGCGACAAGACCATGATGCGCAGCCTGTTGGCGGTAGGTTTGTTGCTGCTGATTTCCTCGATATTCAACTACATCAACCTCAATGTGGCTTTGACGAGCAAACGTGCCAAGGAGATGGCCACACGGCGATTGCACGGAGCCACCAAAGGCCGAATCATCGGGAAATACCTGCTTGAGTCGTTGGCGTTTACCACGGTGTGCATGGTGATGGGCATCTTGCTGGCTGAGGCACTCGCACCGCTAGTCAACCGCCTACTGGGTGGTGATATTGGTGTAAAGGTTTTGCTTTCACCATCCTATTTGCTTGCCTATCTGCTGATGGTGGTCGTGGTGGCGCTGTTAGCAGGCATTATCCCTGCTGCGGTGGTGTCGCGAGCCAAGCCTATCGATGTGGTGACTGGCGCCTTCCGCTTTCGCAACAAGATGGTGCTCTCGAAGGTGTTCATCGTCTTGCAGAATGTCATTGCCATCGTGCTAATTGCCTTGGTGATCACGATGGAGGTGCAGATGCGCCACATGGAGCGAAGGCCTGTCGGGTGCCGTACCGAAAACCTGTTTTTCATCGAGTCCATCTTATCGGGCGACGAGGCCTTTGAGAACGACCTGCTGGCCTTGCCTTGCGTGAAGCGGATGGGCCATTCCTACGGTTATCCGGGAGGTGCCCGTATGGGTTCAAGTTGGAAACGTCTCAACGATCCTGACAATTGGATTCAAGTGAGATACCTGATGTGCGATACAACGGCTTTCGATATGTTTGGCTTTGACATCAAGGCGATGTATGGCCAGCTGGATGAACGTCAATGGTTGTTGACGCAGGGTCTGTTGGAAAGCCAGTTGGGGATTCCGATGGAGGACTTCAACCCTGACTCGCTTGGCGCTTGGTACAAGCGGAATGTCGGTTATGACCTGTGCGGTGTGGTGGGGGATTTTGCCATTACTGACGCGGCGCATGTGGTGGACGAGACCTTTGGTGCGGTGCAGATAGTGGGGAAGGAACCGATGTTTAGAGGCGTGACATATTCTCCTGTGCTGGAGGTTGTGGGTGATCATGCAGAGGCGCGTAAGGCCATTATGGGGGTGTATGATAAGCACATGAGTAAGAAATCCGTTTATTGGGAAGCCTCTGCCGACTTTATCGACAATATGCTGCTGCAAGATTTGCAGGGAACCAAAAACAAAATGCGCCTTGTGGATATGTTTATGGCAGTGGCGGTGTTGCTGTCGCTGCTGGGATTGGTGGCCATGAGCACGCATTTCGCCTCCGAGCGCGAGAAGACCATCGCCGTCCGCAAGGTGTTTGGTGGCACGATGCAAAGCGAGATTCGCCGCAACCTGAAGGAATACATCATCATGATTTTCATCGCCAATGTCATTGCCATCCCCATAGCAGTTTGGGTGTGCGGGCGTTATTTGGAGGATTTCGTCTATCGCATCGACCTGCATCCCTGGATTTTCGTGGTGACGGTAGTGCTGTCGTTTGTCATCGCCATCGGCTCGGTGCTGTGGCAAATCGTCTCCGTGGCCCGGGTGAATCCGGTGATGGCGTTGAAGAAGGAGTGATGATGATTCCAAAACTTTTTGTATTTTTGCACTCGAATGAACTATAAATAATTGACAAAAGATGAGCAAGTACGAGATCCCATTTCTGACAGCGTGCATCCAGGCTTTCGGGCGGCGTTTCGCTATGACACGGCAAGCAGCCTTCCGCTATCTGCATGAGCATAAGGGATTGGCTTTTCTGATTGAGTTCTATGATGTGGAGCATCTGCAATCGATGGATGAAACCATAGACGATTTGCTCATCATTTGTCAACAGAATGGAGGAACTCTCGCATGATACTCTACCACGGCACCAATCAGGACATTGAGTCGATAGACCTTACGAAAGGCTTGCGACACAAGGACTTTGGTATGGGTTTTTATTTGACACCCGATAAGGCAACCGCTACCCGTATGGCAGAAAAGAAAGCACGACTTTTCAAAGGCACGGCTACACTGATTACTTACGAGTTGGATGAAGAAGCCATGCAGTCAGACCTGAAAATCAAGGTATTCCCTGAAAAGGCTTGTGTAGAATGGCTACTGTTCGTTGATGCCAACCGCGACAGGAAAAACGTGGAACCCATACACGACTTTGACATCGTCATCGGCCCGATTGCCAACGATGGCGTAGTCTTGCAACTGACGAACTATCGCGAAGGGATATATTCACCCGAGGAAGTGGCAAAGTTGCTTCAAGACAGGTATCTCGACCAGCAGTATTACTTTGGCACGGAGAGGGCGTTGCGTTTCCTCCATAAAACAAGTGTTGAAATCCTATGAACCAGCCTACACATCATCAAATTGCAACATACTTGACCGATTATGTTTTGAGCGAGTTGGTGAAGTATGTGATGGAAGACACTGACTGCTCCATCGAACAAGCTATGGAGCGAGTGTATAACTCGCCTTTGATGACGGCTTTGCAGGATGAGGAAGGCGAATTGTATGTGCAAAGCCCAGCATATCTTTATGAATTGATGAATCTGAAAGATTAATTCCAATACACTATACCAAAAAACCATCCATTGTAAAGATTCTTTACACTCACTGTAAAGAATCTTTACACTTTTACAAAAGGGTGAAATTGTATCTTGTTGATTCATATTGTTTTGTCATTGTGGCATGAAGATTGTTTACTCACTTCCTTATTTGACAAGTTTGTCTCATCAAATTGAAATAACAACAGTATGAACAATTCAATTCTTAGACCCAAACACAAGCATTTCCTCATCAACACTTTTTGCTTGATGATTGGCATTACAGCGGCCACTTTGCTGTTCCAATGGGTGCTGCACGAGTTTTCCTACGACCGTTTTGTCGAGGACGGCGACCGGATTTACCGCTTGGTCTCGGTGGACAAGGCCACGGGCACGAGATACACCGGCGGAGTCTGCCAATTGCGCTATGACTTGCCTGAGGTCGTGCCGCAGGTGGAGGAATGTGTGAGCGTGATTTCACACTATACCAACATGAATCCCAACACGGTCAGAGATATTGAACGCAACGAATCTTTCGAGGTGATGGCTTTGACGACCAGCGACAATTTCTTCAATGTGTTTACCTATCCCGTAGTGGAAGGTGAACCTCATCACATTCTCAAACCCAACGAAGCGGCAATTTCTAAAGAGATGGCGAAAAAGCTTTTTAACGGCTCGGCCATAGGTCAGCCTTTGACCTGCTCTTATATGCACATAGAGACTGTTTACACCGTTGCCTTGGTGGTGGATGTGCCTACCAACACGCATCTGCCTTTCGAGGTGGTGGTGCCGATGGATAGCCGTCAACTCAATCTTTACCGCAACATCACTGAAAACCAGACGATTTATGTCAAATTGCGAGAAAACGCGCTGTTCAGCAAGGCGGAAATGAAACGGCTGGCTAACATCCAAACGGAGAAGTACGATAAGCAGAAATGGTTGGAATTCCAGCCTTTGCGCGACATTCATCTTCACACTGAATACAATGACCCAGAAAGTGTGGGTAACGACAATGCCTCGTATGTTTGGATTATCATCTTTGGCATTCTGCTCATCGTGGCGGTTACCATTGTGAATTGCGCCACGCTTGATGTGTCGTATGCGGTGCAGCAGACCAAAAACAGGGTCGTCAAGCGGGTACTTGGGTGCAGCGAGTTCAGGATTTTTTCGAGTAACCTATTGGAGACCCTGCTCATCACCCTTGTAGCGATGGGGCTTTCCTTGTTGGCGGTATGGGCATTACTGCCTGCGTTCCAGTCGTGGATAGGCGTGCCCGTGCAGTTGCGTTTCGACAAATGGCTGCTCTTTTTCTGCCTTGCGCTTTTGGTGCTGTTGCCTTTGGCGTCAAGCCTTTTCGGGCAATATTGCCTGCGCAGTGTGGCCTTCGCCGATGTGCTGAAAGGCAAGATGCGCCACCTGAAAGGCATCCGCATCAGCAATGCAAGTTCAGTGTTTCAGGTGGGCATTTCTTCGCTTGCCGCCGTTTTTACCGTGGTCATTCTATTGCAACTCTCGTTTATGCGGCATTCCGACAAAGGCGTTGATGTCTCTAATATCGTGTCGCTCAATAGTTTGGTAACGCCCTGCTACAAAGTGGGCCCCATTCGTGACGAACTGATGAAGAACCCTGACATTTACAGCGTTGGTCTTTGTATGGGTGACTTTTCCAAGCCTAATGGCTTTATCAACAAGGTGGAATGGGAAGGGCGAGAAGAGGGGAATGATGCTGTATTTCAGTTACTTATTACTGATGGCTATTTCCAAGAAATGGTTGGGATGGAGTTGCTGTCAGGCGACTATTTAAGCAAGGACTTGAATTTGGATGATTATTTTGAGGGCAAATACGAAGGGAATGGGCAGTATGTGGTCAACGAGGCGGCGGTCAAGGCGATGGGCTGGAGTGCGGAGGAAGCCATCGGCAGGGATTTGACGCTGACAGTGACATCGGGGAGAATCGTCGGGGTGGTGAAGGACTTCCATTTCTCCGATATGCGCAATGCCGTTTCACCGCTTATTATGGAATATGCACCAGAGGCGCAGCCGAATATAGTGGTGAAAATCGCGCCCGAAAACCGACAGCAGACCTTGGCGTATATTCAAGAAGTGGTGCGTCCGTTTAATTTTTCTGATGTGTTTTCCTATTCGTTTTTGGGCGAGAAGGAACTCTACCGTGAGGAACGTCAGGTCGGGCACTTATCGTTGTTGTATTTCCTTGCGGCGATGCTGTTGGCCTTGTTCGGCTTCTTTGGTGTGGTTTCCTATCATCTGCATCAGGAGTCGCTCAATATGGCGGTGCGCAAGGTGTTTGGTGCCAGCACCAGAGAGGTGCAAGGGCATTACCTAAAAACCCGATTGCGGATGTACATTCTTCCCGTCATTGCGGCCACAGCGTTGTCAGTCTATTTCTCGTTGCATTGGCTGCAAGGCTTTGCCTATCATGTGCCCGTTTCCCTCGTGCTGACGGTGGCCGTGTTGTCGTTCTTCGCGGCTTTCCTGCTCCTCTCGCTGATTGTTTCCGGCGTGGTGCAGGTCATTTGCAGCAAGAGGATTACAGAGGTGTTGCAGAGAGGATAAAGTAGAATGTTTGGTTCTGCTTTCTGTAATGAGCAGATTTCAAGAAAAATTGCTTTCTGCAAAAAGCAAAAATGAGGGGATGAGTCTAGTGATAGAGTTAAAGAAGGAGTGAAAAATGGTAGAATATCGCAATTTAATCAACCAGTTTATGATTGGTGTCTTGAATTGAAACTATAAAAAGACCCTGAAGTCCCGACTGTAAAGTTTCTTTACACCCACTGTAAAGAAACTTTACACTTTTACAAAAGGGTAAAATTGTATCTTGTTGATTCATATTGTTTTATGGTTTTGGCATAGATTATGACATACGACTATCAACAATTCAACAGTTAAACAATCAACAATCCAACAAAATGAGCAGTTACATCAAATTCCTTTCCCGAAACAAACTTTATACCATCATCGAGGCCATCGGTCTCATCGTTTCCATTGCCTTCGTCATCTTGATTGGCAATTATGTGTATCAGCAGTATTCCGTGGCTTACGGCAATCCTTATCGAAATAGGGTTTATGCCGTTGGAAATCAGGATTATCTGTCGCTCTCGTGGTGGGACAAGGCCATCTTTGAGGACAAACTTCCCGAAGCCGAAACGGTGGCCCGCATCTCTGGCTCAGACTATGACGGCTATATCACCTTCGGCGACGAACAGCCTGTCAGTGCCGTCATCACCGAGGCTGACCCCGAAATTTTTGAACTTTTCCCAAGCCTGACCTTGCTCGAAGGCAGCATGGACGAGTACTGCATCAAAGGGCATTGTCTTATCTCCGAGTCGCTTGCCAACCGCGCCTTCAACGGCGACGCCGTCGGCAAACCGCTCAAAATCAAATATCTAACACAAGACAAAATCGAAAGCACAGTCTGCGGCGTCTTCAAGGACTCCAAAAACTCGATGATGCCTCGCACCGAGGTGATGCTTAACCCCGAGTTCGACGATATGTATGTCTCTCAACAGCCATTCAGTTCCATCGGGCAGTATATGACCTTGATGAAAGTCAGCGAAGGCACTGACCGTGAGCAGTTTGCGAAGAAAGTCGAGGAGGTTGGATTGCCCAATTATGGTGGCGGTTTTGTGAAGGCTATGCCGATTTACAACTTGCCGGAACTCTATTTCAATGACGAACAATGGATGTTCAAGCAAGGCAACAAGCCGGTGCTGCAAATGCTGACCATGGTGGTGTTGCTGCTGCTCGTCTCGGCCATTTTCAACTACATCAACCTCAACATGGCCCTTTCGGGAAAACGCGCCAAGGAGATGGCCACAAGGCGGCTTCACGGTGCCACGAAAGGCGAAATCGTGATGAAGTATATCGCTGAATCCGTGTCGTTTACGGCGGTGTGCTTCGTGCTGGCGTTTCTGCTGGCCTACGCCTTGCTCCCGATGATGAACGACCTGTTGAGAGGCGTTTCGGGCGGTACAGCCGGCTCGCTTGAGCAATTTGTGTCCATTCGTTTCGAGTGGTCGGTGGGCATTGTGGCGGCCTATGTCTTGACCGTCGTCGTTTTGGGCGTGTTGTCGGGCATCGCGCCTGCCGCCATTGCCTCGCGTTTTGAACCGATTGACGTGGTGCGCGGCACCTATCGGCTTCAAACCAAAAGGGTGTTCAGCAAGGTGTTCATTGTGTTCCAAAACACCATCACCATCGTCTTGATTGCCATGGCGATTTTGATGGAGGTGCAGATGCGTCACATGATGAACCGTCCCATCAACATGCGATCCGAGGGATTGTATGTGCTGAAAAACTGGGCAAAGGAGTATTCCGACATTGTGCCGCTCATCGACCGTTTGGAGAAGATTCCGACTGTGAACGCGGTAGGCTACGGGCATGACTATGCGGGTAAGATGGGCATGGGCACGAGCCTCACCACGCCCGAAGGCGAAAAGGTGGGCACTCAACTCATCCTTTGCGATGAGACCTATTTCAACATGCTTGACTTGCAAGTCGTTGAAGATTTCGGAATGCGCTCCAACTCGGTGTGGATGTCGAGGACTTTGGCCGAAAAACTCGCCATCAGCGACTCGACGGCCTCGTATTACGCCCGCAAATTGCACATCAACGGCAGCAATCCCGAGACCGTGGGCGGCATCTATGAGGACCTCCCGACGCGGTCGGCGGCGGCATCCGAACCCAACCAATACTCGGCAATCATCATCGCGCGTGACGAGGACTTGGTTTGGGGACTTGGCGTAATGGTTGATGTTTCAGGCGATTACAAGGGAACCGAAAAGGCCATCCTGCAAGCCTACGCCGACTATTCCGAGGTCCGAAACGGCACCTATGTGGAGCCGGCGGAAAACGGCTATGTGAGCGACCTTATTAACTTGTCGCTGAAGCCCGCCAAGATGGCCATGCGCCTGCTGGAACTCTTCATGGTGCTTTCGGTGCTGATTTCCTTGCTCGGCCTCATTGCCATGAGCACCTATTATAGTGGGCAAAACACCAAGAGCATCGCGGTGCGCAAGGTGTTCGGCAGCAATGTCCATCGCGAGTTGTGGCGTACGGTTAAGGATTACATGGTTTTGGTCGGCATCGCCGCACTCATCGGCATTCCGCTTGCCGTTTGGTTCTGCGGCCGCTATCTGGACCGCTTTGCCTACCGCATCGAACACTACGGCTGGATCATCGTCGTGGCGGTCATCCTCGGCGTGCTGATGGCCTTCCTCTCGGTGCTTTGGCAGACCTTAAAGGCCGCACGGACGAATCCTGCGGAGGCTTTGAAGAAGGAATGAAAACGCAAATAATGTTTTTTCGGTAATTTTTTTCGGTAATTTTGCCGCCATGAGTAAACTCAAATCCAAAATCCTAGTCGTCGACGACAACGCCGGCATCCGGTCGGCTTTGAAGATATTGCTCCCCATGCGCTTCGCTGAGGTGGAACTCATCGCCTCGCCCAAGGTGCTGATGGAGACCATGCGAACCTTCAAGCCTGACGTGGTGCTGCTCGACATGAATTTCGAGACCGACATCAATACGGGCAACGAAGGCCTCTTTTGGCTCTCGGAACTGAAGCGCGACTTCCCCGAGATTGAGGTGGTACTGTTCACGGCCTACGCCGACATCGCCCTCGCCGTGGAAGGCATGAAACGCGGTGCCTTCGATTTCGTGGTGAAGCCTTGGGACAATGCCAAACTGCTCGCCACACTTGAAGAGGCATGTAAGAAACACCGTTTAGGGACACATCGCATGGATCTACCCTTTACGAATACCACGCCTATGATGCGCTGGGGCGAGAGCAAAGAAATGCAGCAACTCCGCGAAATGGTGGAGAAAGTGGCTCCCACCGATGCCACAGTGCTCATCACGGGCGAGAATGGAACGGGTAAGGATGTGTTGGCCAACGAGATACATCGACTTTCCAATCGCGCCACCAAGCCGATGGTAGGCGTGGATATCGGAGCCATCACGGACACCTTGTTCGAGAGCGAGATGTTTGGCCATGTGAAAGGGGCCTTCACCGACGCCCATGCCGACCACATCGGCAAGTTCGAGCAGGCCAATGGCACCACGCTGTTCCTTGATGAGATTGGCAATGTGCCATTAGCACAGCAGGCCAAGCTACTGCGTGTCATCCAAAACCGCAGCATCACCAAGGTGGGCGACACGAAATCCATCCCTATCGACATCCGCCTGATATGTGCCACCAACATGGACTTGGCGGCGATGTTCAAGGTAGGCCGTTTCCGCGAGGACTTGTTCTACCGCATCAACACGGTGACGCTGCACCTGCCACCTCTGCGTGAGCGTCCTGACGAAATCATCACTTTAGCCGAACTGTTTGTCAAGCAATACGCAGAGAAATACCATCGCAAGGCGCAAGGCCTTTCCGATGAGGCGCTGAATCTCTTGCAACGCTGCCGTTGGAGCGGCAACATCCGCGAATTGCAAGGCTGTATCGAGAAGGCGGTCATCTATTCCGAGACTGAACAGGTCCGCGCCGCCGACCTCCAGCTCCGAGCCTCGGAACTGATGGATGAAGCTGGCCCAAAAACGCAAAGCCAAACCCTTGAAAGTGCCGAGGAACAAGTCATCCGCAATGCGATGAAGACCTACAACGGCAATCTGACCCTCGTGGCCAAGGCATTGAAAATCAGTCGCCCGACCTTGTACCGTCGCTTAAAGGAATACGGAATATGAGTGCCTGGATTTGGATATGGGTTGTAGTGGTGGCCGTTGTCGCAGCGATTGTGGTGACGACACTTATCGTGCGCAGAAACGATGCCCGAAAGGTAGGCTTCATGATGGACGCCTTGGAGGACGGCGAACTGAACTTCCACTTCAAGGAGAAGTCGGCACTCAACCGTGCCCTCAACCGCATCAAGGGCATCTTCGAGCGGCGCGACGCAGCCAACGAGGAGTCCTCGCAAAACAAGCTGTTTCGCGTGATGACGCACGAAATCATGAACACCGTAGCGCCCATCGCTTCCTTGAGTGATGCCTTGCTCACCGAAGAAGGTGTGG
>JAEEGK010014539.1_pt1 | contig 17576 bp, 10 predicted proteins | sample 8958771 | NCBI WGS metagenome assembly JAEEGK01 (sample SAMN16246547, study PRJNA631951) | gut metagenome | biome: gut microbiome; feature: rumen; material: SC-attached | host: Bos | place: Iran: Karaj | collected 2018-10
TATACCGCATACTCTAAACTATCTTTATATGATATAATCAGACTTAGTGTTGAAGCAGACTATTCATCTGGGGAAAGGAAGAAGATAGCAATGCGAATGAAAACAGGAAAGTACCCTAAGATACATGCTAATCCATATATGTACGTAGGCGGTACTGCTCCTTACGGTTTTAATGTGATAGATAATCCCGAATATGCAGGACAAAGAAATAATAGACCTGCAAAAAGCATTATGGTTGTTAATGATGTGGAAATGGAAAATGTACGCCTAATATATAGTTGGATAATAGACGGGATGACTGTTAGAGACGCTGCCAAAAAGGCTAATGAAATGGGCTTTATTACCAGAGAAGGTAAACCTTTTTGTCAAACCTCTATTGCAAAACTAATTAAGAATCCTATTTATAATGGAAGACGTAGATTCAAAGGATTTAATCTTGAAACGGATAAAATCATAACTGATAAAGATTGGAACCTTGCTCAAGAACGATTACAAGAAAACAGACTTTATAAAGGACATGGAGATAAACATTTCAATCCGTTGAAAGGTATTATTTATTGTCCCTGTGGTTACGGAATGATGCTTCATCAAATGGGGGGAAAACGTGATGGTTCTTACCTTACGCTTCAATGTTGTGTTAGACACCGTCCAGAATACGGCCACAATTGTAAGAACAGTGGAATTAAGGCAGATGTTGTGTTTGATGCAATTTGGAAATGCGTTAAGTCTGCTATACTTGAAAAAGAATACAAGAATAAAAGCAATGAGCAGGTGAAAAACTATGAAAAAATTATTTCAACATTAAGCAAACAGATTATTGATACCCAAAATGTTATACAAAAGCTCGTTACAGATAGAGATAAAATACCCGATATTATTTTGCAACTGTCTAATATGAATGGTGTTAGTGAACGTCTAATCACCACATATAATAGTAAATATACGGAGTTTGACAAACAAATATCAGAGAGTGAAAAGAAAATAGAACTACTTAATCAAGAAATCTCTGTTTATCAGCAGAAGATAAAAGATATAAGGAAGGTCGCTATACTACATGAGTTAGATAATTTAGATGACAATGCTAAAGCAGATATATATAAAAGGGTACTGAATAGAGTTGTTTACTATTCTGAAAACACCAAATCTGGTTTTATCGTAATATCATTCAAGAATGGAATAGAAATAGTCGTAATAGTAACAGGGGTAAAAAATAGGCTCGTTGCTCAATTACCTTCTTCATTCACATTTGATAAAGAGAAAAAGAAAGTAGCAATAGGAGTATTTGGGAAATCCTCTAAAAAAACATATTTTGACATTCAATCTCCACAGTTAAAGGAATACGGTGTAAAGGAACTGAAAGAAACATTCCCTGTTGAACGGTGGAGATTATAACTTGAAGGCTGACCCACTACAGGCCAGCCTCATTTTGCTTAAATCAGACTACTTCTTATAGGAAATCGCCCCTTCCCTATAAACTCTTAGTTTTTAGTAGAGAGCATCGTTTCCAATTTCTCTTTTAGTTTTGAGACCTGGGTGCTCTCAAAAGTTTTTCTTTGTCTATCAGTAAGACCCTTTATTTTATCTAACTCTGTTTGCCAATGGGATTTTCCACCATTCGACATTACATAGTCTATAATAGTTGAACGTTTTCTAATTCGTTCTGGGAATTTCTTAACAACATTCCAAATCTCTTTTGCTCTGCCAATATCTGCATCTTTCATTTTAGAGCTATCAGACATTACGTTAGCCCAACTCATTCGCTCATCAAAAAACAAATACTTATTCACCGTCTTAGCAGAAACACCTAAGTCTGTAAGTTCTTTAGCAAATCTGAACACCTCATTATTCGGCTCGTGTAGGATGCAACCATTGATATAGTCAGCACCTTTCCACGGCTGCGTTCTGGTGTTCACCTCAATTAGAATGTCCTCAAAGGACTTTCCGTTAAGTTCCACTTTCTCCCATTTCAGGGAATCAAGTGTGAAGCCGTTGACTTCATCACTTTCTGCAAGTCTCAAAGCAGCCTTAAAACGGTGTTGCCCATCAAGCATTACTATATATTCATTGTATAGTTCTTGCGTGACTTGTTCATCAGTAACTGCATCAAAGATTTTACGGTCACTTACTTCAACTGCATCAACGTAAAGCAATGGAACTAAGTTTTTACCAAACTCTTTTAAACTCTTAACGTGCTTTTCGACGTTGTTCTCATTGATGGCTCTGTTACCATCTACAAAGGCTACTTTCTTCACCTCCGTACCGATTTTAATTGTGTTGTTCATTTTTTTATTTAACGCCCCTACTTTTTGAATCTTCCACAACGGGGCTTTATTGCAGTCGATTCTTATTTACGACTGCAAAAGTACGGGTAAAAACAACACACTGTTTATCGGAAACTTTCTAATTCTTTTTCCGATACTTTTTTATCATTTCTTCATATTCTAAGCGTATTCTCACACTTTCTGGATGGGTCAGAATCGTAAAAGGCATAGGCTCACCATTCAATATGCCTATAGCATGGGAATGTAAGTCTTTAATGATTCTGTCCCTTTTTGCATCAGACACAATCCTTGCATATTTCATATTAAGGGTATCTAAGCTATCTATGTCCTTATCAGTTTTACGTTCTTTCCTTACAAACTCTTCCTTTTTAAAGACAATGAGAATAGTCATAATCACAATCTTTATGGAGGGTGATAGTTCATCTACTCCCAAATAAGACTTGAAGAATAGAGTTAGTTCTTGAATAAAAGCCCAATCTAAAGTGCTTTCTTTCTCATACTCTTTAGATGGAATAAGCCTGTTAATATCCACATCATAGTGTTTAGTCTTTTCCTCAGACATTATGGAATCATGCTCACTAACCAGATACTTTAATATTTTGGCAATCAGTTCGTCGTTCTCAATGCTCACAGTCTTATTCTTCCCATCCTTAGAGCCAACAAACTGTATCTTGTCTATTCCATACTTATCTACGAAAGTAAGCAGCCTCATATATTCATCAGCCTCTCTAATCTTGGTAAGGGCTACAGGGAATAAGTATAGGTATTGATACAGATAAAGGCTCAACTTCCATAAAGCATTATAATTCAGTTTGGGAGCAACATTATTATATCTGTAAGTCAGTTCTTTTATAAACCTCTCTTTCTCAATCCCCAACTTCTTAGCGTTGCTTTCAGCCCCTACGTCATTAGTAAGGGATAGGTCATTAAAGACGTATTCCTCACCATCCTGTTCGTATCTTTCCAACAAGTGAGTGCTATACCACTCCACATATTCCATTTCATTCATAAGCCTACATCTCAATTTCCCATCAAAAGTACACATTCTATCCCATATATCCCCCTTTCCCATATAAAAAGTAGAATTATTTAACTATATAAGAGCATTTAGGCACATCCATCCAACCTATTCCCTATACTTTCATCCAATTAGTTCTACAGTCCACATCAATTATACAATAGATAGAACTTACAATTTCTGTCCTCTTTTAGAGCCGTTTCTCATGTAGTCCTCGTTATATAGGAATTAGGAATACACAGTATCACTGAAAATCACAGATCTCCACTTTTTACATATCCCTACTTCTGTAATAACATTCCCCCCTCCCCCTTACTAATGGAAATGATTTTTGAATAGTCATGCGTGAATCGGCTCACTACCCCTTTAGTCCCTCCACCAGACTTAGTTGAAAAAAGAATTACTTATAAAGTCCTACGGCCTTTTAAGTAAAACAATCCTTTTGAACTTTTGAGTTAATTCACCTAATATTCACATTCTAAACATTTCTATTATGGAAGATTTAGTATTATTGCCAACGGTGGCGCAAAACCGTAAGCATTTCGATTTTTCGGATGCAGAAGTAGTAGAGCCTATTGCAGAAATGCCTACAACACCAACTAACGTTAGTTTCTTGGACGCAAACACTAATGCAATCACAATGGAAGAACTGACAAATTCTTGTTTGGTTCCCTCATGGGCGAATCAAGAATTAACTATCTCGCATCAAGACTTTATTAACTGCGTCTTTGATGCTGCAAGCGACTACTATCAAGGAGAGACTTTGAACACTCCAGAAATCAGAGTTTCCCATATAGTAAGAGGCCGTACTCCTAACGCATTGGGTAAGAGAGCAAGCGAACTTTTGGAATCAGAGAAAACACAATTCTATCAGAGACTTGCATTTGCTTTCACTATCCCCACCATCTATGAGACCTTAAACTGCCAACACCTACAATTAACAATAGGTGGAGTTCGTAATTATTCAGACTTGAACCTATACAGACAAACCAAAGGAGCAGAGAAGTTTTCTATCTTCATTGGTTGGAGAGTGCAAATTTGCTCTAACCAGATTCTCACAGGAAATGGGGTTAAGCTATCCTTTGAAATTATGAGCCTTAGAGACCTTTACAAGACTGCAATGGACTTGTTTAACAGTTTCGTTCCTGCAAAGGATATTCACCTTATGCAGACCTTATCCAACACCTACCTGTCAGAAACACAGTTTGCCCAGATAGTAGGACGTATGAGACTTTATCAAGCACTCCCTAACAACGTGGCGCGTGGTATTCCCAAACTACTCATAACTGATTCGCAGATAAACAGTGTTTGCCGTGACTACTATCACAACGAAACATTTGGAGTGAAAGATAATCACATTTCAATGTTTGACTTTCACAACCTGCTCACACAGTCCAACAAAAGCAGCTACATAGACAGCTATATTTCACGAGCAGTTAATGCTACAGAAGTGGCTACAGGAATAAACAACGCTTTACATGGTGACGAGAAATATTCTTGGTTCTTAGGTTAATCACATTGGGGAACATTCCAACTTAAAGGAGTGTTCCCCTTTAATATCACAAACTATGGAAAGAAAGAAAACAAGAATCTGGCCTACAGATTCACTAATACACCAATTCCGTTTTCGCATTGCAGCAGTAAGTTTCCTATCACATAAGAGAGACAATAGGGTAATAATGGGATGGGAAAGAGTAAGACTATATAACTCTTATGACCGTTATTGCATGATAGAAGTTAGGGCAATAGAAGTGATAGAAGATAAAACCATTACCAAAGGGATATTTGAGGGAATGAGATATATCAAATGTGAAGTAAAAAAGAACAAATGGAATATTGAGTTTCTTGAATATATAAAGGACGATGGATTTTATGCTTACGGAAATAATCTGTTACTCTATACCCCCATGAACTTATGGTAAGAGTGTTATCAAAGTGGAAGTGTACCCAAATAAATCTATAAAGGTTATTGGGTACACCTCTTTTTCGTGACCAACTTAATCAAAGATTAAAATGAAAGCAGTTATTTACGCTCGTGTTTCGTCTGCCAGTGACAGGCAGAACACAGAAAGACAGATTTCTGATTTAAAGCAATATGCACTATATCAGAATTTGGAGATTACCAGAATATTTGAAGAAAAGATTTCTGGAGCGAAGAAAAACGTGGAGAGACCAATATTATTGCAAGCTATTGACTACTGCAAGCAAAATGGTGCCTCTATCCTCTTAGTTAGTGAACTTTCCAGATTAGGGAGAAATGCTTTTGAAGTTCTGGCTACAGTGAAAGACCTTATAGATAGTGGAATTAACCTCTACCTACAGAAGGAACAACTAACCTTATTAGATAGTGATGGGAAACCAACTCTATTTGCACCTATAATGATTGCCACACTTTCAACTTGCGCACAACTTGAAAGAGAGAATATAAAGTTCCGTTTGAATAGTGGCCGTAAACTCTACATAGAACGTGGGGGCAAGTTAGGTCGTAAGGTTGGAAGCACAAAGACCATTGAGCAGAAGAAAGAGCAGTACAAAGATGTTATCTCCTATCTAAAGAGAGGGTATAGTGTTAGAACTATTGCAAAACTGACCAACAAAGGAACATCTACAGTACAACGAATTAAAAAGGACTTTAACCTATAGAGAGGGATAGGGGCATTGCCTCTATCTCCTTTTTATGTATGTAGTGCTAATATTTATTAAGAGTTTTAGGATTATGAGTGATTTTAGACAAACTATCACTAATTTTGTAGCGAGTTTCAAGTGCTCCATAGAGTTGGGGCGCGTTTTAATGGCTCAAAAATAAAGAGCGATTGATATTATCCTAAATACGAAATCTGCAAAATTTCATCTGTCTGGGATAGTGACAATAGGCTCACGATGGGATTATTGTACCCTTACGGGAACAACATATCTTATACGTGGGCTATTGTTTGCTATTAGACAGAATGGCATTGCAGAGCCTCGTATTTGGTAGTATTCAGTAGTCCCACGTTCTTAAAAAACAACCCGCTATTCATCTTGGGAACTGTTAGCACAAATAAGTAATAGGATATGCAGAAAGTTATTCTTTCATTTTTTTGTCCTGCATTAGTGGCAATAGGGCTACGAATAGCTTTTGTACTATTCGGATTTTCACTGTTTGGAATTGGGCATGTTTATGAATTTGGTAAAGATTTCTTAGGTATTGTAGAACACAATATAGCATATTTCGACACATTTACATGGGATTCTTCTTGGCCATATTGGATTCTCGTTGTCATTCTTACCTTTCTCATGGAAATGATAATATGGGAGGATAATTCTTATATGAAAAGTCCAAGCATATATAAAAAAATCTGGTATTTCTGTATATCATTTATATGTATATCCATTATTGTAGGCATTCTTTATTCCTGTATCGGATGGGTAGTTCACTTCTTATACGCTTTAATTTCATCTATTCCATCAATCAAATTTCAGTATCTTGCAGCTTCTTTTGTAATTGGTTTCCCCTTAATGATGATATACAGTAATGAAAAGAAGTTCTCGCATAATTTTATCGGAGGTATTCCAGGAGCAAACATTTTCGTATGTGTGATTTTGTGGTTTATTATTTCTTTGGATGTAGACATTCCCAAATGGATAGTACCTTCAATTATTATTCTATATAATTTGACGATTATCGTTTTTTATTCCTACAATACAGCCATCCACCTTATAGAAAAAAATAACAAAAAAGAATGTTGTAATGAATAACATTAAAAACAAGTTTTTCTCGATTATTCAAGAATACAAACCGATTCACCGTCAGAAAAATGAAATACTTGTTTCTTGATATAGACGGTGTACTGAACACAGGACGATATAGCAACTATCTCGTAGATAATGGACTGTGCGAGACGGATGCAGATGGTTACTTGTTTGACCCAGAGGCCGTGAAGAACTTGCAGTATATCATAGAAGAAACAGATGCAAAGATTATCATTACCTCAACATGGCGACTTAATGGGGATATGCAAGCCTTATGGCGCAACAGGAACTTAGCAGGTGAAGTTGTTGGTATCACTCCAGAATTTGACCGTAGGGCATTTAGAAGTACAAAATTCATCAGCATAGAATTTTCCATACGCGGAATAGAGGTAGATAAATGGTTACAGGATAATGCCACCACCCCATATAAATATGCAATTCTTGATGATGAAGATGATTACCTTGAAACCCAATCTGACCACCTCGTTTTAACCGACCCAATGACAGGAATCACAAAAGAGGTAGCAGATAAGGTGATAAGCCTATTAAGTGAAAAATCGGACTTTAGAACCACCTAAACAATTTTTCGACCGAACACTTGATTTTCTCGACTTTCCATCTTATATTTGAATAGAGAGTAAGGGGAGCGATAATATATACTTACCCATATAGGGTGAGCAAAGAAATGGGAGTAGAAATACTCCTTTTCTTTTGTAATTATGTGTCGAACTTTTTCAAGATGGTCATTGTTCACTATAGACACATTTCTTGTCTAAATTCTACTGCCAGAGTAAAAATTGGGAAAACTGATACCAGCACTTTTGGGAAAAGTAATACTCTATACACTACCTAAAGAGAGAACACTACCTATTATAGTATTCCCCATAAATGGAGAATACGGATTTTACAGATTCAACTACTTTACCAACTATCAATTTTATAAAGGGATTATGCTATTACACAGACCTACACTGCGCACATTCCATTCCAGAAAAGAAGCAAAGGACTTCTTAGGTGGAACAAACAAATACAACAGAGCATTTGAAGATGGAGATATTTACTTTATGAATGATTAGGACATTGCAAACAATGGTACACTATACGGTTATTACAAAGGACATTACTACGGTTGAGGGTAACAATAAATTAGAAGCTATTCTTGTCTATTCCTATATAAAGAGTAGGGAGGACTACACAACTCACTTATTAGATAATCTGACTTATGAAGAAATCTCACACCACTTGAACATTCCCCTCCAGACGGTAAAGAACATTGTGCCTACCTTATATGGGAATAAATCCCTTTTTAAAGACTATGAGCATTTTATAAAGGATGAAAAGACCTATCTCATTTATTACTTCCACGAAACATATATGAATTTTTTCTATATAGACAACAACCTATTTAAAGAGGACTACTATACTAAAGTGCCTTACTCCTATATAAATCAAGTGAGGGGATTGCTATTGCTCTTAAAGGCTCATTGCTTAAACGGAACTAACAGCTATTTTTTCCAACGCAAAAGTAAGAGTGGCATCAACTATGCGGAACTATCCAGACTGTTAAGAATGGATAGAGACACATTAGAGAAGTACCTTACTATGGCTTTAGATGGGGAATTAGTAAAAAAGATTCCCAACGGATTAGCCATTATAGATAGAAACATATTCCTTTACTATAGCAACCAAAACTATAACGATGATTATTACCAAATGCTATATAAATGGTGTATCCAGAAGAACATATATCCCCCATCTAAAGAGGATGATAAACTTTCCTACCTACAGGCTCATTTCCCTATCCTTAGTAATGACATCATACTATTAGCAAAGCAGAATGATATATCCCCTAACGACTATCTAAAGCAGATGGTTAAGCATCCAGAGAACAACCCACTACTAAACCGTTTCTTACCATACCTATTGACTGTTAGAAAAGTCCAACCTAAAGACGGCTATCTAACATGGCCATATATCTTTAAGGTATTAAACTTGAAATTACCAACAACTAAGCCTCAACAAGCAATCTTTACTATGTAATATGGATAACAGAATTATCTACGAACTGAACCAAATCTATCACACAGGGGATAGAGTGACTAACAAAGAACTGAAAGCATAGATACAACTTATATATGATAGATTAGGTTACAAAAAGAAAGCAAAAGGTACTGATATAAAACTATACGGCTACAGTACCCACAAAGTGAAGATACCTATAGATGGGAAGAGATTAGACGGAGTAGAACTTAACAAAATCATTAGATAATCCATTATAATAGAAATATAATTTGTACCTTTGCACAGCAAATGAGATTATAATATGAGTGGATTAGATTTTGTAGCGATTGACTTGGAAACTGCAACGAGAGAACGGTTTTCTATTTGTGAAATTGGAATTGCTATAGTGGAAGATTCCAGAATCATAGATAGTAAGTCTTGGTTGGTACAGCCACCATATAACCAATACGACTATCTCAATATTATGGTTCACGGTATTACACCAACTGATACAGAAGATAACCCCACTTTTCCAGAGGTATGGAAAGACGTTGCACCATTTCTAAATAATAAGGTAGTCGTAGCCCATAATGCAAGTTTTGATATGTACGCATTAAAAGAAGCTTTCAAAGTCTGGCACATTGACTATCCAACTATTGATTACTATTGTTCATATAGAGTAGCCCAGAAAGTTGTTCCAAATTGTGATAGTTACTCTTTACCCTGCATTTGCAAAGAATTGAATATAGATTTTGGTAAACACCACAGAGCAGAAGGTGACGCAATAGGTTGTGCTAAAGTGTTCATTGAGTGTATAAACAGAGCAGACATTTCTTCTTTGGAAGAATTGCAAAAACTCTATAAAATTGAATGTGGAAGTTTCCGAGATACCACCTTTTCGCCTTTTCACTCTACTAAATATCATAAGAAATCTTAAAATCAAGCACATTTGCGGCTTTTGCTGATGCCGAGGCCTGCGCTGCCATAGCCCTCTGCCTCTTGTGAGGTTAAGAGGTGCGGTAGGGGAGGGAAGTTGGCGAGCAGCCGGCTTCCGGTTTTGTTACATTGACTTTGCCGTATGTAACATCAGTAATTATCTTTGACATATTTGGCTTTTGGTTGTCTGTTTTGTGCAAAAATAGCTTTCATTCCCCTTTGCTTTGATCAAAATAGACCACAATGGTTTGCGTTTTTTTTCGTAAATTTGCAAACGGAAACAGCATTACGCATGAAATAGGTACGCGCATCCTCGTTCCGTTGATGCCAAAGACGATAATAAACCAAAAAATCATAGATTATGAAAAAGTTCAGATTACTACTGGCCGTTATGCTGGCCTTCGTGTTCAACTCAGGAGTGTGGGCACAGCAGTTTGTTGCTGATGGTGACACCTATGAAGTCATTTCTGGTACAAATGAGTGCAGACTGGTCAAGCTTGCTGGAGGTACCCGCCTCGCAAATCTCGCTAGTTCGAGCCAAGTTTATAATCAAAGTAACAATCAATGGTATACAGTTACGACGATTTCTGACAACATCGTAGCTGATTGTAAAACTACCCTTGAATGGATTGCTCTGCCATCATCGCTTAAATATCTTTTCGACAGAGATAATTTGTCAGTATTTAGGAGTCCCTTTTTAGGCTGTACGAAACTTGCGACGGTCAATATGGCAAATTGTACGGAGATGACCGAATTGTATCCTCATGTTTTCGAGGATGTTACGAGCCTGGAGGTTGTTAATCTTCCTTCATCTGTACATATAATACCTGAGTTTGCTTTTGGTGGTTGTAGGAGTCTTAGAAGTGTTAACCTTGATTATATTAATAAGATTGGTTTTATGGCTTTTTATAATTGCCAGGCATTGAAAGATTTGAGCTTGAGCGGCTTCGAGATTGAGGAAACTGCCTTTTATGCTTCGGGTTTGCAGACATTATCGCTGACTAACTGTAAGTTGAATGGCGGCGCTATCGCAGGCAGTGAAGACCTTGTGGAAGTAACATTGATCAACTGTACTTTGGACAATGAAGCATTTAGTGGTTGTTATGATCTTCAAAGCGTTACGCTGAACAGCATAGGGTATATTCCTCCCTCTTGTTTTGAAGGTTGCGTAAAACTGAAAAGTATTACCCTGCCGGAATCAGTATGTTATATAGGAAAAGATGCTTTCTACGACACTGGTATTAAGGACATCTATTGTATGGGCTCCAACGTGATTGGTGTAGATGCAGAGTTTTATAAGGATGCAGAAAACGTGACGGTGCACGTGCCTTGTGGATTAACATCGAGGTACAAGGCCTACGCAGGTTGGAGAAACACTGGATTGACCTTCAAGGAGTCGGGCAACCTGACACTGAATGTAACGGCAGGGGAGAGCAACGGGCAGGTCAGTGTGCAGGCTGGCAGCCAGACTTGGATGATTCCTGCTGCTGGAGGCGAGCTGACACAGACGGTGGAGGTACCTGAGAATGTAAAGGTGACCGTTCCTAAACAGTATTTCAACAAGATTCTGGTTAATGGTGCTGACATGACGAGCAGCCTCACATCGACTGTTTCTGGAAACAACAAGACCTTTACGTTGACCGAGTTTACGGAGACGATCAATATCCAAGTCCTGTTCAATACGATTCCTTACGACCAGCTGACCTTCTTCTTCTCAGGCGACAACAGCGTCGCTACTACTTTCGAATACGGCTCAACCTCAACCAGTGTTGCACCTGGAACATCGCAAAAAACGATTACAGGCTTGACAGGCATCGGTGAAGTGAGGGCATACTTCAAGACCGTCAACAAACCAACGGTCTATCATGGCAGCACCAATTGGAGCGACAGGCTCGAATATCTTTCATCAGAAGGAAAGTACAAGCTCGCCATCAATACCAGCGAGCTTACTACGGATGTATTCACCGTGGTATTCCCGATACCAGCAGATGCCGGTACCTACATCACTTTCGCCGACAATACTGTGAAGCAACTCTGCATCGCCCACTGGGATACGAATGGCGACGGAAAGTTGAGTGAGTCGGAGGCTGCCCAAGTGACGTCGTTGCTGGATTCGGACAACAATTCTGTGTTCCAAGGAAATCAGAACATCACTTCGTTCGATGAATTCAAATACTTTACAGGACTGACGACTATCCCTAGCAGCGCATTCTCGGAGTGTAAGCAATTGCAGTCAATCACCCTTCCAGCAACCATCCGAAAGATTGAGGACTTCGCGTTTTATGATTGCAATTCTCTGAAGGGGATCACTCTCCCTGAGGGGCTGACGGAGATCGGTGAATGGGTATTCTGCAAAACCCAAATGGAAACCTTCTATCTGCCCAAGAATGTGACTAGCATCGGAAGATGCATACTCTCAATGAATGATAATCTGATTAGCATCGTCGTGTCGCCGGAGAACCAGAAGTTTGACTCGCGCAATGGCTGCAACGCCATCATCAGTAAAAATGTTGGAAGCACACCCTCGTTAGTGATAGGCTGCCGCTACACCATGATCCCTGAAGATGTGGTGAACATCAGTTATGGTGCTTTTGATGGAGTAACTGGTATGACGAGCATCGTCCTGCCTGCATCGGTTGACTATGTTGCTGATTACGCTTTCGCCAACTGCACGAATCTGACATCTATCGTCTCAAAGACTACTAGGCCAAACTACCTGACGGAAGGCGAAAGCAATTTCATGAACATTTCTCCCAACTGCGTCCTCACCGTGCCCGCTGGCAAGAAGCAGACTTATATCGATCGTGGCTGGACAACAAAGGAGACCGACGAGAATGGATTATTCCTGAAGATTGTGGAGGATCCTTGTCTGAATAACGAATTCATTGAGTTTGCCGATACCAACGTAAAGACTATCTGCTTAGCCAACTGGGACACTGATGGCGACGGGAAATTCTCGAAGGCCGAGGCCGCTGCTGTGACGAGCATCGGAACGAAATTTCAGTCCAATACCACGATAACCTCGTTCGATGAGTTGCAGTACTTCACGAAATTGACGACCTTGGAGAGCAACGCTTTTGCGGGCTGTGATAAGTTATCCTCGATAAAATTGCCCAGTAATCTGAAGACGATTATCTATTCAGTCTTCCAGCTGTGTCCTGCGCTGAAAAATGTCACTTTACCAGAAGGACTAACGTCCTTGGACAGCAACGTCTTTGTTTGGTGTGACAATATAACATCACTCAACATTCCCAGCAGTGTTACTTCTATTTTGGGAAGTCCTCTCATTTATTGTCCGAATATCAGTTCTATCGTTGTTGACGATAGTAACGGAAACTACGACTCTCGCAATGGTTGCAATGCCATCATCTCCACCTCTACAAACGAATTAATGGCTGGCTGCAAAAACACGATCATTCCTGAAGACGTCGTATCTATCGGTACCAGTGCCTTCTTCGGCAATTCAGGTTTGACCAGCATCGTATTGCCATCCAGCATAACGAATATTAATAACAATGCTTTCAATAGCTGCTCATCGCTGAAGAATGTAGTCTGCAAGATGACTACTCCTCCCGACATCAAGACAAAGAGCGGTGTCTTCAAAAACATCAATAGCAACTGCGTGCTAACCGTCCCCACTGGCAAGAAAGCTGCCTATATTGCAGCCGGATGGACGGATGGCTCTGACGGCAACACGGCAGTGTTTAAGGAAATCAAGGAGTCGAGTGTTTACGACATCAACGGAGACGGTGCTATAACCATCGCCGATGCCGTGCTCATCGTGAACGAGATATTGAATCAGTAGGTTGAAAGAATAGAGAATAAAGACAACGTTGACAACTTAAACAACAGATAGGTTATGAAACAAATCAGATTACTATTAACGGTGCTCCTGCTATGGGTGGGAAGCGTGAGTGCTGCGTGGGCAGATGGCTCCACAGAATACACTTATGGTGGTATTACATACGACTTATTCTTGTATGATATCCCCTATGGTGATGGCGGGTTTTGGGCCAGGATCAAGCGCATTGAGACTAATGCGGAGGAACTAACCATTCCCGAATCATTCATTTACGATGGCAAGGGATATCAGGTGGCGGGCTTTGATGAGGATTTCCAAAGCGGCAACTGTCCCTATCTGACTACCATCAATATAACTAGTAATATATATTATCACAGCAGTGATTACCACATTGGATATGTCTCTGGCGACTTCAGCAGTATGACCAAGCTGACTGACATCTACTTTAATCTGTATCTGTGGGAGAAGGGAGCCACCACTTTCCCTAGCAATATCACACTGCATGCCAGAGAGATAAAGAATTCTTGGGATAGTAATAACATCAACTACTATCTCAGACCTGAACTTATCGATGATGAGATTGGCTATTACTTTCAAATGTACTATGGGGACAGAAAGGTGGCCTCGGTCGTTTCTTTGTATGACACTGATGAAGAGTTGGTGATTCCAGCTACGATTGCATACAACGGAGGGAACTTTCCTGTAGTTTTTTTCGATCCTTCTTTGCCTACGGATATGTACATCAGCAATTATGCCCAAAGAAACATCAAGACGATTGAATTTCAAGGCGATGTCATATTTTATGATGTGGACCTAAAGGATTTGTCCAATTTGGAGAAAATCACATTCGACGGGAATGTGCACTTTCAGCCAAACGTGTCTTGCTGTCTTGGTGGTTCCAATTTGAACGAGGTTATGTTCAAGGGTACCGTAGAGAATTTGCAATACGCGTTCAACAACTGCCAAGGGCTGAGAAAGGTATGCTTCTATGGCGATGTTCCCACATTCGAATTACATCCAGAATTCTACAATGTGTCGGGCATTACGTTCTATGTCAACCTGACGACAGATGAAATCCGTGCGCTGAAGAGCAACTCGCTTTTTTGGAGAGAGGTCGATGTGCGTCCCCTGAATGCCACCCCAGAGGGAGGTATCATCGTAGGCAGCGTTTCAGCATGGTTGTCTCAGCTGGCTCCTGAGCAGACGTTGAATCTCACCACTTTGCGCCCGATAGGAAGGCAGGATGCCGATGATTGGGCAAGCATCAAGTCGCTGTGCAACGGCACGTTGTCATCTGTGTATACGCTCGATCTGCGGGAGATGTCATTGGCTGAAGGTATGCAACTGGACTTGTCGGGCTTCACCAGTCTCACTACGGTCTATCTGCCAGCTAATGCCGTGACCATGGCCAACAATTGCTTCAGCGGATGCAACTCGAGCCTACAGGTGATTATCTCTTCGGCCACGCCGCCAACTGCCAGTGAAAACGCATTCGGCACAAATGGCAGCGATGTGCAGGGCATGACGCTCGACGTGCCTAGTGGTACGCTGAACACCTATCGCACCCTTGAACCTTGGAAATATTTCGGCACCATCGAAACAACGGAGTTGACGGGCAGTGCCAATCTGTCGATGTTTACCAATGCCAGTAATGCCGACGTAGAAGTGTGGGCAGGCGGTGTGAAGATCGGCTCTGTCACGAAGAAGGGCGGCGTGCTGTCGAAAACCATTCAGTTGCCCAACAATGTAGAGCTGCGCATTCCTTCGCAGTATCTCGAAAAGATTATGTTCAACGGTATTGATGTAACGGATGTGCTTCCTTCAGTCACTCCTTCAGGTGATGATTATGAGGGATATACGTTCTATACATTGGAGGACTTGACTTCCGTGTCATTTGTACAAGTGACGTTCTCGGAAGATATTCCCCAGCCATACGAGACCAATAGTTTTGCCTTCCTACTGAGAGGAGCGGCCACTGTGGAAGGCAGAATTTCTTCCACCGACGGCAATTTGATGAACGTAGAACTGGAAGACGGTGTGGTCTATCAAACGGCATGGGGAAACGAGAAGAGGGAAATAGAGAGTGTTGTGCTGACCGTGAAGCCCAGCGATGGTGGCACCATCATATTTAATTGTGGCAACAGCACCTATACCAGTGTTGACAACCAAGACGGAAGCTACACCTATACGATAACAGGTGAGAATATGCATTCAAACTTCATCGGTATTGACATAGAGGTAGAGGGTAGCGGAGATATCAAGACGCTGATCACCTCGCGCGATGACATAACGTTGGGCTACTACTATGCCGTATATCTCGGGGGAGAGAATGAAATTACTGAACATACCATTCAACAAAATTCGTCGTTACAGAATACTTCAGCTACGGTGATGCATTCTGATGTAGAAGCGCCTGACCCTACTGCTAATTACGCTGAGACTTCATTGGGAATCATCTATGTGCAGGTGCCCCAGGGTACAACTTTCCGATTGGTGGAAGACGGTGCCGACCGAACAGAGGATTGCGTGTGGTATGATGAAGGTAAAAATATGCCGGTGATTGTTAATTATGAGGACGAGGAGCCCTATATCTGTTGGTCTTTCCCCTGTCCTGCCTCTGGCTACTACTACAGGCAGAAGAACATCAAGACCGCCTCCCATATCACTGTTGACAACGGCACGGGACAGTTTGTCTCGCCCTATCAGATTACCATAACTGCGAACTGCTATGGCGACGGTGTACTTAGCCTGCGTAATGGCGAGGGCACAGTATTGGAGAATGTCGCCGACAGCCAGCAGAAGACGGTGACTGTGGAGAAGGGCACCAACATGACTCTCGTCGTGACGGCTCCCGAGGGTATAAACTTGGCCAACTATGAGGCTCTGATCATCGTCAATGGCGTCGTCAACACCCTGACAAAGACCGAAACCGAAGGAACGACAACCTTCAATCCCTTCACAATAGAAAACATCGCCTTCCCGCACACCATAGTTTTGGCCATGAAACTGGCAGACGACTACGAAGCTCCCGAGATCATTGAGTTTGCAGATATCAATGTCGAGGCTATCTGCGTGACCAACTGGGATACCAACCACGACGGCAAGCTGTCGAAGACTGAGGCTGCGGCAGTAACAACGCTGATAGTAGGTGAAACTTCGGTGTTTAGTGGAAACACCACCATCACTTCGTTCGATGAGTTGAAATATTTCACTGGGCTGACTTCTATCCCTGAAGAAGAATTTGTGGACTGCTCGGCGCTAAAGTCAATCGTCATTCCCGAGTCTGTCACCTCCATGGGACAGTCTGCCTTCGCATATTGCTATGCCCTGACTGATATGACCCTGTCGAAGAACGTGACGACAATACCCTCGTACTGCTTCTATGCTTGCTACAATCTGGAAACATTAGTTGTGCCGGAGGGTGTGCAAATCATCGATGGATACGCTTTCAGCTCCTCTGGACTGAAGAACGTGGTGCTCCCACAGTCTTTGCAGGAATTGGCCAACTGGGCTTTCGATTCATGTAAAAGTCTGAAGTATTTGGTCATTCCAAAGAATATGAATTCTATAGGAAAATGGGTGACGTCTGGGTCCAACATCGACAATCTTTTTGTGGAAAGTGGCAACGAAATTTATTATTCGCCCGATGGCTGCGGATGCATCATCATAAAGAACGCGAATATCCTCTTATACGGTAGCAACAATGCCCACATCCCGAGCACGGTGATGAAAATAGAAGACGGAGCATTCGAAGGCCTCACTTCTTTGAAAGAAGTTGAACTCCCAGCCAACCTGCAGTCCATCG
>JAEEGK010014542.1_pt1 | contig 17575 bp, 14 predicted proteins | sample 8958771 | NCBI WGS metagenome assembly JAEEGK01 (sample SAMN16246547, study PRJNA631951) | gut metagenome | biome: gut microbiome; feature: rumen; material: SC-attached | host: Bos | place: Iran: Karaj | collected 2018-10
AACTTGAAAAACTTCGCGAAGTAATTTGCAGTCATCTTTTCCCTGAAATTGAGGATTTCGAATTTGATAGTACAGACAAAATGGAGGGTTATGTACGATTCAAAACGAAAGACGGTTGGTTCAAATATACAGAGTTAGGTTTTGGCTATCAATCAATGCTTTCGTGGGTGGTAGATTTGAGCAAACGGATGTTTGACAACTTCCCCAATTCTGAGAATCCTCTCCTTGAAAGTGCCGTCGTTTTGGTTGATGAAATAGACCTTCACCTTCATCCTAAATGGCAGCGCGAAGTGATTTCGTATGTTTCTGAGATTTTCAAGAACATACAATTCATTGTAACGACGCATAGTCCATTGGTTATCCAATCTATGCAGGAAGTCAATTTGTATGTTTTGCGTAGGGACGATGATGACAAAATTACAGTGGAACGCTCTCCTATAACCAATTTTAGCGGTTGGACGGTGGAGGAGATATTGCGCGACACGATGAAATTGGATAGCGACATTCACTCGGATTATTATCAAAAATTGTATGATATGTTTGATGAGGGACTTGACAATAATGACATAGAAAAAGCAACAAAGGCTTACAATAGTCTTATTAAAATTCTTCATCCCGCAAATTCTACAAGAAGAATTTTGAAATTTCAATTAGACCAAATGGATATCGATGATTAAACTAACACTACCCGAACGTCCGGCGGAACTTACCGACGAATTACAGAGTCAACTGACAGAAAAGTTCAAGATTAATTGCAATGATGATGTGTGGAACGATACACGCATTAAAAATGCAATTAGGAATACGTTGCTAAATATGACGCACAGCAAATGCGCGTATTCGGAACAACCACTCAGCGTTATGGAAATAGACCATTTCAAATGCAAATCGATTTACAAAGACGACGTCGTAAAATGGGGCAACCTTTTACCATCTTGCAGAAAATGTAACAGCGCAAAAAGCGACCACGATGTCGTTGCAGAACCAATCATTAATCCATTAATAGACAATCCAAAAGATTTTCTGTATGTAAACTCTTTTCGCTTTTATCCTCGAAATAATAGCGTCAAAGGGAAAAAGACCATTGACGTTCTTGACATTAACGACAAAGACTGTTTTGAAAAACCAAGAGCGGAAACTTGTTTCGACACCGCTGAAAAAATAGAAAACCTGTTTGATTTGCTGCAATGCGCAACATCAAACACCAAAAAGCGGAATGTAATTTCCAAAATTAAATCCGCACTGGAAGCCTGCGGTCCGAAATACGAATATTCCGCAGTTATCTCCACTTATATCCTCTACGAATACCCTACCTACCAAGAATTAGAAAATTATCTCAGAGACAACAACCTTTGGGACTCCGACTTTGATACCATAAAACATACGTTGGAAGAAATCGCCATGCCCAAATAATTTTTTTTAACAAGACCGCATTTTTTTTTGCATATTTCATTCAATGTTATTATTTTTGCATACTAAATAATCAGACAACAATTAAATCTTAATACCTGAATCATGGAAGAAGTTTGCGTTAAAATGGAAAAATGCCCCATCTTCAACGAGGGTACGCTCCTCAATGAGAAAACGGGCGAGACATACAAGACCGTATATTGTACGACAGAACGTTACAAGCAATGCAAACGTTACCTTGCCTCGCAGAGATGTACACGTCCGCTGCCGGTACAGGTGTTGCCTAACGCATCTATCACGGTAGATGAAATCGTCAAGAGGGTCAACAGCGGTTTTTACGACATTTTTAAGAAAAACAAATAGCATTTTTGTCAATGCATAGTTCATAATGCATAATTCATAATTGCCATTCGGCGGACGCCACTGCACATTATGAATTATGCATTTTTTGTGAATTGTGAATTGTTAATTGTCAATTGTCAATTAACTTATACTTCTCCCCCCAATGCTGCTGCATCGTCTCCTTTGCGCGGAGTTCGGCGGTATTGTTGCCAGGGATGTAGAATGACGTGCCACTGAGTTCGTCGGGCATAAATTCCTGCTGCACAAAATGCCCGGGATAATCGTGCGAATATTTGTAATCCGCGCCATAGCCGAGTTGCTGCATAAGTTTCGTTGGGGCGTTGCGGATGTTGATTGGCACGGGCAGGTCGCCGGTCTTGCCAACAAGCTCCATCGCCGTATTGATGGCATTGTATGCAGAATTGCTCTTGGGTGAATTGGCAAGATAAATCACTGTCTCACTGAGGATAATGCGCGATTCGGGATAGCCGATGGTGCTCACCGCCTGAAAACAAGCATTGGCAATCAACATCGCGTTAGGATTGGCAAGTCCGATGTCCTCACTCGCCAAAATCACAAGCCTCCGCGCAATAAACTTCAAATCCTCGCCGCCCGTCAGCATCCTCGCAAGCCAATACACCGCCGCATTAGGGTCGCCGCCGCGAATCGACTTGATGAAAGCCGAAATTATGTCGTAATGCATATCGCCCTTCTTGTCGTACATCGCAGTGGATTTTTGAAGGCATTTGGCGACGGTTTCATCATTGATGACAATATGCTCCGAAGTCTGCGCATTGATGACAATCTCCAAGATATTCAGCAACTTGCGGGCGTCTCCCCCACTCTGCCTAAACAACGCGGCGGTCTCCTCGACCTTGATGTCCATCTCCTTCAAGACAGAATCCAATGTCAATGCGCGGTTCAAGAGGTTGTCAAGGTCTTGTTTTTCAAGTGGTTGCAATACATAGACCTCACAGCGTGAGAGCAACGGCGCAATCACCTCAAAAGACGGATTTTCAGTTGTTGCGCCAATCAAGACAACAATCCCCTGCTCCACCGCGCCAAGCAACGAATCCTGCTGGCTCTTATTGAAACGGTGGATTTCGTCGATGAAAAGAATCGGGGTCTGTGTATTGAAAAAAGCAGCGTGCTGCGCCTTCTCCAACACCTCGCGGACATCCTTGACGCCGCTCGTAACGGCACTGAGGGTGTACATGGCGCGGTTGCCGGATTTGGCGATGATGCGGGCGAGAGTAGTCTTGCCCACGCCGGGCGGGCCCCAAAGTATGATGCTCTGAATCCGTCCGGTATTAATCATATTGCGGAGGACAGCCCCCTCGCCCACGAGATGCTGCTGTCCGATATATTCGTCAAGATTTTTAGGCCTCATTCGCTCGGCCAATGGCATGTTCGGCATAAAGTAGTAGGTTTTTGTTTTTGCAAAATTAATAAAAATCACTCACCCAAATTGCAATTCCACAAAAAAAATGTCTATCTTTGTCATCACAAAAAACATTGAATCATGCAGGTACTCTACGAAGACAATCATATAATCATCGTCTCCAAGACGGTCAATGAAATCGTGCAGGCTGACAAGACCGGCGACAAGACGTTGATAGACAGCGTGAAAACGTACATCAAGGAAAAATACTGCAAGCCCGGCGAGGTATTCATCGGGTTGCCGCACCGTCTCGACAGACCGACGTCGGGCATAGTGGTTTTTGCGCGGACAAGCAAGGCGTTGACGAGGCTCAATGCAATGTTTCGCGACGGCGACATTCACAAGACCTATTGGGCGATAACAGCCAACAAGCCGCCGCAGGAGGAAGGCACGTTGGAAAATTTCATTCAGAAAAACGAAAAACTCAACAAATCGTTCGTCGCCAAAAAGGAATCCAAAGAGGCTAAAAAAGCGGTGCTCAACTACAAGATAATCAGCGCGTCAGACCGTTATTACCTTTGGGAGATTGCGCTCCTGACGGGTCGCCACCATCAGATACGCTGCCAACTTGCCAATATCGGCTGCCCCGTCAAAGGCGACCTCAAATACGGCTATCCGCGCAGCAATCCCGACGGCGGACTTTCGCTCCACGCCCGCCGCGTACAATTCGTGCATCCAGTCAGCAAGGCGGAGATAGACATCACCGCACCCGTGCCGGACGACAAGTTGTGGAAATTCTTTGAGGAATCGGCGACAGTTTCCGAAAATTAAAAGAATACAAAAGAATTGAAATAAAAATCCCCAAAATCAATAGATCTTGGGGATTTTTTATTTTATGTATCAATCTTTTTGAAGCCCAATCCTTTTGGGACAAAACATTTAAACAGGTCGTGCGTAGAGGTCAAATTCCTCGGCGTCGGTGATGACCACATTGTAGAATCCGCCGATTTGGAAGTTGGGCGCATCTTGCTGTTTAACAAGCACTTCGCAATCTACCTCGGGCGAATCGTACTGCGTGCGGCCTATCCAATAGCCAGATTCTTCACGGTCGATGACAATCTCAAAACTCTTGCCTATCTTATTGACATTCAGCTGCAAAGAAATCTTTTGCTGGATTGACATTATGCGGTCGGCGCGTTCCTGTTTTTTCTTCTTGGAAATGCGATCCTTGTAATGCTCCGCGCTGTACGTGCCCTCCTCCTCCGAGTACGGGAACACGCCAAGCCTGTCAAATTTGGTCTCCTTCACAAACTCCACCAACTCTTCAAAAGCCTTGTCGGTCTCGCCCGGGAAACCCACTAACAGCGTGGTTCTCAGCGTGATGTCGGGGACAATTTCGCGGAATTTTTTCAGGAGTTCAAGAGTTTCGGCACGGGAGTGTCCGCGTTTCATCTTGTCGAGCACATTGTCGTTGATATGCTGGAGCGGAATGTCGAGGTACTTGCAGACCTTGGGATTGTCGCGTATGATGTCCAACGTCCTGAGCGGGAAGTTGTTGGGGTATGTATAATGTAATCGTATCCACTTGACGCCATCGATAGCCGCCAAAGCCTCCACAAGCTCCGGCAGACGAAATTCGCCATACAAATCCTTGCCGTAATAGCTCAAATCCTGCGCAATGAGATTGAACTCCCGCGTGCCATTTTGGGCGAGCCTTGATACTTCGTCAATAATCCCGTCCATCGGTCGCGATACGTAATGTCCTCTGATATAGGGAATTGCACAAAAAGCACAATATCTGTCGCAGCCCTCCGACACCTTGATGTAGGCGGTGTGCGGCGGCGTGGAAATCATCCTCGGCTCTTTGACCACCGACTTGCTTAGGTCGTCGCAATCGAGGCGGTCAAGGATTTCATTGATATTGTCAACACCAAAAAATTCGTCCACCTCGGGGATGTCGGCGGCGAGCTCCTTCTTGTAACGCTGTGAAAGACAGCCAAATACAAAAAGTTTTTGAATCCTGCCCTCGTTTTTGAGGTTGATGTACTCCATGATGGTATCGATGCTCTCCTGCTTGGCGTCGAGGATGAAGCCACAGGTATTGATCAGCACGATGTCGGCGTCGGCATTTTCATCGTCAAAAACGACGTCGTACCTGCTGTGTATGCGTGTAGCGATGTCCTCGCTGTCCACGAGGTTTTTGCTGCAACCGAGGGTTATGATTGCGAGTTTCTTTTTGTGCATTTGTTGTGGTGTATGTTGATGCTTATTTGTTGTCGCCGGGCTGCTGACCCTGCGGCGGAGGCGGCGGCGTGGGCCTTGAGGCACGTTTTGCGCCCGCCTTCACGTTGGCTTTTTCCTGCGTGAAAAACTTTTCGAGGGCGTTCTCGAGATCCTTGTCCTTGACCTTGCCCGAGATGCATATCTCTGCGCCGCTGGTGCCGACAAGGCGGATTTCGCTCCGCTTGAGCTTCACCCACTCCACGAGAGCCATTGCGAGGGTCGTGAGGGGTTCGGTGGCAGAGCCGACTAACGCCGTGAGAGCCGGAACGATGCCCGCGCCCATCTCGCCTTTTTTGGGTCGCTGGGTGGCGAGGCCTACTTTCGAAACTCCCTTGATTTTTTTCCTTTCGATGAAGGACTGCAGTGCCATGAGGTCTTCCTTTGTGGGGTCGCCCTTGGCGTATTCTAATTTCACTTTCATTTTTCAGATGTTTTTGGATTCATTTTTCAAGTCCAAAGGTAACAAAACTAATCGAAACAAACAAACAAGAATGTAAAAAAAAATTGCGGCGCGTCCATGTCCGAGGGATGCGCCGCAAAAAATTTCGTTAGTAATTATTAAGGTGTACGCCGTCTTCGTCGTGGATTGCGAAATTGATCAAGCCATATTCAGAGTCGGCTTTAATTTTAATCATGACTTTGTATTTCAGCATCCACTTCATCCTTATCGAGAAGACGCCCTTGGTCAGATAGGCTTCCACGATTGGGTTCACAGTAAGTATCAGCTTGCTGACAACGTTTTCGTCCAAGACATTCTTGATATTGTCTTCGATTTCGTCAGCAAGCACGATTGAGGATGTAATCTGTCCAGTGCCACCGCAGCACGGACAAGTCTCCTGCGTCTTCATGTCCATCTCGGGCCTAACGCGCTGCCTTGTAATCTGCATCAGGCAGAATTTGCTGAGAGGCAGGATGTTGTGCTTGGTCTTGTCCTTCGACATAGCCTGCCGCATCCTGTCGTAGAGTTCCTTTTTGTTTTCGTTCTTGTGCATGTCGATGAAATCGACCACAATGATGCCGCCAATGTCCCTTAGCCTGAGCTGCCTTGCAATTTCGTCGGCGGCGGCGAGGTTTACGTCAAGGGCGTTGGTCTCCTGGTCGGTGTTGCTTGCGCGGTTGCCGCTATTGACATCAATAACAAAAAGAGCCTCTGTGTGCTCCATAATGAGGTATGCGCCGTTCTTGAAAGTGACGGTCTTGCCAAAAAGGAGCTTTATCTGCTTGTTGATGTTGAAGTAACGGTCGAAAATAGGCACCTTGTCGGTGTCGAGCTTAACAATCTTCTCCTGCTCCGGCGCTATGTCGCAGATGAACGACCTTGCCTCGTGGTAGATAGCGGGGTCGTTGACAATGATGCTGTTGAACGAGTTGTTCAACGTGTCGCGGAGAATGGTGGACGTGGCGTCCATCTCGCCGGCGAGGAGCCTGGGCGGGAAGCATCCCGCCAACGCCTTCAACGCCGATTCCCATTTCTCCACGAGCGACTTGATTTCAGCGTCGAGCACAGCCACACGGCGGTTCTGCGCCTCAGTGCGCACGATTATGCCGTAGTTTTTTGGTTTGATTGACTGTATGAGCTGCCTGAGCCTTTCGCGTTCTTCCTTCAACTTAATTTTTTGGGAAACCGACACCTTGTCGGAGAATGGCAGCAGCACGAGGTTCCTGCCCGCGATGGAGACCTCGGAGGTGAGCCTCGGTCCCTTGGTGTTGATCGGTTCCTTGCTAATCTGAACAACCACCCTCTGACCAGACGAGAGTTGTTCGGTAATCTTGCCCTTCTTGTTGATTTCGGGCATCAGATTGATAGATTGCAGGGGCTTGAGGTTCTTGGGGTTGTCGATGGCGACCTGAATGTACTTGTGCAACGTAGAAAATTGCGGCCCTAAGTCCTGATAGTGCAGGAACGCATCCTTCTCGAATCCAACATCCACGAAGGCTGCATTGAGGGCCGGCATGATTTTCTTGACTTTACCTAAGTAAATGTCGCCTACGCAAAACCGTCTGTTCCTCTTCTCCTTGTGAATCTCTACCAGCCGCTTGTCTTCAAGCAAGGCCAGTATCACTTCCGACTCTGTAGCATTTACAACTAAATCATTAGTTACTTGTTCGTTGTCCACTTAGTATCAGTTTTAGTTTATCTGTATGATACAGAGGTAATAGAATTAGGGGAAGTACAAGAAACTGCTATTTCTTCTTGTGCCTGTCCTTGCGCAGACGTTTTTTGCGCTTGTGAGTAGCCATCTTGTGGCGTTTTCTCTTCTTTCCGCTTGGCATTTTTGGTGTTTTTGTGTTAATAAAAAAGGTTGACTATCTAAAAAAGATGACAAATCGCGATGTTAGGCACGACTTATTTCTTCTTGTCCTTAACTTCGCCGACGAAAACCTTGGAAGGCTTGAACGCAGGGATGTTGTGCTCCGGAATCACAATCGTTGTGTTCTTGGAGATGTTGCGAGCAGTCTTCTGTGCCCTCTTCTTGATTACGAAGCTACCGAAACCGCGAAGATACACGTTCTTCTCTGCCACCAACGCATCTTTGATTGAGTCCATGAATGCTTCAACCGCCTTCTGAACAGTTACTTTCTCGATTCCCGTGTTTTTGGAAATCTCGTTTACGATATCTGCTTTTGTCATTTTTGTTATAATTATTAATACGTTTTACTATTGAATTTTCCGACTGCAAATATAAGTGTTTTTGAGAGATATAGAAAATTTTTTGAGAGATTTTTTTTGTTTTTTTTTGATTTTCTGTCAAATACGCAGAAAAACGGTTGCAATCCGCCGTCTCCAGCACATTGCAACCGTCGTATATATATAAGGTGTGATGTTGGTATCGCAGTAGGCGACTTACCTCATGTCGTTGACTTCCGCGCCGGGGTATTTGGCGGGGTCGTAGGTGAACAGAGCGTCAGCCATGGTGGCGTTGGGCTTGTATTCGGTGATTTCGATTATCTGGTCGCTGCCGTTCTTGAACTTGATGTCGATGATGGCTATCTGCGCCGTCTCCTTCACAATCACAAGCTCCACCGTATGGAATTCCTTGCCCCTCGGATTCTCGGGATAGAGGTCAACAATCTGGCAGGTCTTCTTTTCGGTGACCACCTTGCCGTCTTTCTTGACCTTGACATCGCGCTGCTCCTCGCCTTTGAGGGCGTACTTGAAGCCTTTTTGGTAAAGGTCGAATATCTTGGTGGGGTTGCTGATGATGTTGTCTTCGTCCTCCTCCACCTCGGAGATGGTGATTTCGTTGGCTTCCTTGGAGTATGTCCACATTGTGGTGCCGTCGCTAAACATCTCTGTGCCAGCAAGTATCAATTTGTATTTGCCACCTTTGAGAAACATGAATCCGCTCTTGGTGTCCTTGGTCTTCTCAGCCTTGTTTTCGAGAGTCCAGTCGAATGATGCGCGGAGTGTCTGGTAGCTCTGCGTGGTCGATTGTACCTTGTCGAGGATTTTCTTGGCGTTGGGGTCATGTGCGTCGTCCTGCGCCATGGCGGGCGTTGCAAGCACCAACGCCATCAATGCTGCTGATATTATCTTAGTAAGTTTCATTTTGATATGTGTTTTGTGGTTTGTAACTGTACTAATTGTTGCAATGATTGTTGATGAATGAAAAAAAATTAAAGTGAGCGATCAAGATTCTCGATGAATTGCGAGAGAGCATATTCAGAATCAATGTATACCTTGCGCGGCTTGCTGCCTTCGGCGGGGCCCACGATGCCGGCGGCTTCGAGCTGATCCATGATGCGTCCTGCGCGGTTGTAACCGATTTCGAGTTTGCGCTGGAGCATAGAGGTGCTGCCCTGCTGCGTGGTGACGATGATACGCGCCGCCTCCTCAAACATCGAGTCACGTTTGGAGAGGTCGACTGCCTCAGCCTCATCTCCAGCCTCAATGTCAGGCTCGGGAAGTTCGTAGGTGGTGGGATAGCCGCGCTGCGAACCAATAAATTCAGTTATCTGTTCGAGTTCGGGCGTATCGATGAAGGCGCATTGCAGACGAGTGATGCCGTCGCTGCCATACTGCACGAGCATATCACCGCGACCAATCAAGTGGTTTGCACCAGTGGTGTCGAGAATGGTCTTGGAATCGACGGCAGACGACACCTTGAAGGCGATACGCGACGGGAAGTTGGCCTTGATAGTACCAGTGATGATATTGGTGGTAGGACGCTGTGTGGCGACAATCAGGTGGATGCCAATGGCGCGGGCGAGCTGTGCGATACGCGCAAGGGGTTTTTCCACTTCCTTACCGGCGGTCATGATGAGGTCGGCAAACTCGTCGATTACCACTATTATATAAGGCAGGAACTTGTGTCCGCGCTCGGGATTGAGACGACGAGCGATGAACTTGGCGTTGTATTCCTTGATGTTGCGGCACTCAGCCTCTTTGAGCAGGTCGTAGCGATTGTCCATCTCCACGGTGAGCGAATTGAGGGTCTGCTTCACCTTCTCGACGTCGGTGATGATGGCGTCTTCGCTCTCAGGAAGTTTGGCGAGGTAGTGCTTCTCTATCTTTTTATAAAGCGTGAGCTCCACCTTCTTGGGGTCAACGAGCACAAACTTGACCTGCGCGGGATGTTTTTTGTAAAGTATCGACGCGATGATGGCGTTGAGACCCACCGACTTACCCTGACCAGTAGCACCAGCGACAAGCAGGTGAGGACATTTGGTAAGGTCGATGACGTAACTCTCGTTGCTGATGGTCTTGCCGATGGCGAGCGGGAGTTCGTATTTGCTGTTTTGGAACGCCGCCGATGTTATCAACGATTCCATTGTGACAATCTCCGGGTTTTGGTTGGGGACTTCGATACCGACAGTGCCGCGTCCGGGGATTGGCGCGATGATTCGGATACCAGTAGCCTTCAAGTTCATCATGATGTCGTCCTCGAGGCTCTTGATTTTTGAAATCTTGACGCCCGGAGCCGGCGTGAGTTCGTAGAGGGTAACTGTGGGACCGATGTTTGCCTTTATCTTGGTGAGCTTGATGCGGAAGTCTTTCAAGACGTTTACGATTTTGGTCTTGTTTTCCGTGAGCTCCGCGTCGGACACGGTCTTCTTGTTGTCGAGATGGTTGAGCAGCGACACCGGCGGCAACTTGTAGTCGGAGAGGTCGAGCGTCGGGTCATACGGGGGCAAATTGCTAATGTCGGTGACGGTGATGTCGTGGTTTTTCTCCACCTCGAGGGGCATAGCCTCGCCGTCGGACGATGCTGCCGTAGCCGTAAATGTAGATGTGCCTGGCGTAACCTCCGACGGCTGTACATCGGGATCGGGCGCGTCAAACTGCACGTCGGGCTGCTGTTCGTCTTCGGTATTGTCTTCCACCTCGAAGTCGATGCCGTCGGTATTGTCGGCGGTGTTGGTGCCGCCAATCACGTAACGCTCCTTTACAGAATTTGGTCCATTAGATTCTGTAGACTCGGGCTGACGCGCACCAGTATTCTGCTGTGGCTGAGGCTGTTGCGGCTGCTGCTGACGGTCGTTGAAATCTATCTTCTGATCCTTGCCGACATAATCCTTGCCGCCGGAGAATATGTCGCGGACAAAAGAGCCGATGCCCTTGCTGCCGCCGTCAGGCTTGGGCGTATTGATGGGGCTATTGAGCGAATTGTCGTCGCCACGGTTGTCTTCCTCGAATATAACCTCATCGTAATTATCATTGTCGTCGTTCTTGGTGCGGGTGCGCGAAGATGTGTTGCCCTGCTGCTTTTCGGCGTTGAGCTTCTGGGTCTCGGTCATCGACTTTGCAAAGGTGTTGGCGGTCTGCCAAGCATTTTTGAGGTTGCGATGACGGCGGAGGTCGTCGCCAAATATCTTCACCCAACTAACGGAATTTTCAAAGGTCATCATAATGATGGCTCCCGCACATATCAATAGGAACAGCGCAGTGCCAAATTTGCCTATCACCGACTCAAACCAACGGTCAACTTCATAGCCGAATACGCCGCCGAGGAAGAAGGAATCGTTGCCAAAAATCATCGAGAGAAACACCGACGACCACACCATCCATATCAACGAATGTTTGACGGTAGGCCAGAATGGCGCAGGCTCAAATTTGAACACTTTGAGCGCGGCGAGCGCAAAAATCCACAGAAACGCAAATGCAGGCACGCCAAAGAGGTTGTGTATGAAGATATGAGCGAGCAACGCGCCTATCTTGCTGCCGCTATTGGCGACCTCGACGTCACTATTGAATAAGAAACGGAAAATGCCAATTTCAAATTTGCTCTGGTCTTCCTTCCACGTAAACAAGTAGGAAACAAAACCCAGCAATGCAATCACAGTCAACAGCATCATTCCCAGCCCCAAGGCGAACTTGGTGCGTTCATCCTTGAAAAAGTTGACGAGCTTGTCGACAGGCGATTCATATTCTAATTTCTTGCGCCCCATTCTATTGTTTAATTGTTAGAAACTAAGGTAAAAATTTTTGCAAAAGTACGCTTTTCTTTTGATTTTTCAAAGAAAAAATGAAAGGAAAATTTATTTTCCGCTAATTAAATTCCTCATCTTTCTATAACTCATCCGCATATTGACAATATCAATGATTATTATACAATCATTCTGATAATCAACACGATAAATAATTTTATAATCCTTGTACAGAGTAATAGAACGATAACTAAACTCCTCGGTATTTAACATTGCCATAGGGCTTCCACTTTCAGGAAACGATGCCAGCGAATTTGTTTTGCTTGTAAGAATTCCCAATAATTTCTCGCCAAAATGCTTTCCATAATTGACAACGCAATACTCCAACGATTCGTCCCAGGTTTGTTGCGCCTCATCAGACCATTTGATTTTCATAGCGATTCAAAATCTTCTTTGAACGATTTATAACATCTTCATTATCAACGAGCTTTGCGCTGTTAGAAATCTTACGCTCGATGTCCGCAATATGCTCTTTCAGTTCGTCTGCTGTCTCTGGGCTGAAAAACGGCAACGATATATCTTCCGGCACATCATCACCATCGTATTCCGATTCCATCAGCTCCACATACGGCAATGTCATCAGATACGCCACCAAGATTTTCGCATCCTTGGTTTTCTCATTTACCTTTAATAAAACCGAATTTCTCATATATCTGTTCGCTTTGATTCGTTTCTGCAAATGTAATGGGAAAAAATGGAACAGCAAAATTTTTTTTTCGATTGGGTTGGGGCGTAGGGGCGCACCTCGTGTGCGTTCCGTAAAAATCGTACCCATATATGCATTCCGCATCCACACATACGTTCCGTACCATATATACATTCCGGTATACATACAAAAAAAGGAGCGTACACGAGGTACGCCCCTACATTCTATCAAACAATTAAACGGCGTGGATTATGGGCGGATGACAAGACGGATACCGAAATCCCAGGAACCATACCAGTCCCAGTAGCGGCGCGAGACACGGCAATCGGCAGCGGACGCACCGCCACCACCGCCGCGCAACCTCCAATCTCCGGTAGCTACGGGATTGTATTGCGGGTCTATCGGATATTCGCCATAGGGTTCGGCTACAAACTCCCATACGTTGCCCGACATATCATAGATGCCGAGTTCGTTGCACATCTTGGAGCCGACCGGCTTAGTGCTTCCCGTACTATTGGCGTTGTAATTGGCAACCATACCTATGAAATCTCCGCCACTGTATTTATAATTGCGAGACTTCCATCCACCACGAGCTGCGTACTCCCATTCTGCCTCGGTGGGAAGACGGAAGTCCATACCTGTGGTGTCGCGGAGCTTGTTGATAAATTCGCAGACGGACTCCCAACACATATCACCCTGCGGATATTTGCTGTCGTCAGGGACAACTTCATCGTTGCGTCCAAATACTTTTTTGTAGAGTTCGCGTGTCACCTCAAACTTGCCAATATAATAGCTATCCAACGTTACTGAATGTACAGGGAACTCATTTTCTTGTGCATCAGCGCCCTGCTCAGCCGTGCCGCCCATCATAAATGTGCCGCCTTTCACATATACGAACTCAACCGGTACGCCACAGATTTCGTAGGTTTTGGTCTCAGAGACATCAAACTTGTCGCGGACTCCGTATGTGAATGTCAATGGCAAGGCGTCATAGCCGTCGCTTGTACCATTGATTGTAACAGTAAACGCACCCTGCTGGTTGGTGGGCAGTGTGAGGTCATAGCTCATAACATTGTCCTTGGAACCAACATTCTTGCCGTTGATTGACACGGAGATATTGCAATAAACATTTGACAATACTTTCATTGACAATTCGTCGCCAGTGTATATATATGGCGATGCGGACAGACGATACGAAAGTGCCGGCACTTTGACTACTGTGGTAATCTGGTCAGTGAATTTCAATTCTGCGCCGTTCCATACAGCGTAAAGATGGTATGCACCGCCTTTCTGGATTGCGACATTGGAGGTCTTGGTATTGATGGTATTGACTTCGCCGCCGTTGATGCGGGTGTTGAGCGTTGCGCCCTTGATCTTGCCGCCATTGGGTACGTACCACGAAATAATGGTTGCGTTCTCATTGCCACCTATCGCAAATTCCTCTATATCCTGTCCGGCATCTGTTGCCGTTACAGATACGGAAGGCGAGCCGTTGTTATTGCTGAGGGTGCACCTGAATCCATCGTAGTACCATTTGGAATCTGCGATGTAGCCGTTGTGGACAAAATTGAATCCGCCACCCGTGCCATTGACCATGTGAAGCACTTCGTATGCGCCAATGTGCTGAAATTTGACATCTACAGTAGTGCCAGTAGCTGTGGCAACAAACATCAGCGGCGCACGGAAATGGTCGATGCGTTTGCGCTGCGTGGAGGCATCAAAGAGGATTGCGCCGTCTTCAAGCCTGCCCTCCACACCGCAAAGGCCATACACTTCGTATGACTTTGAGGTATTGATTTCGCCAGGCAATTCGATGTTGAACGAACAGGTCTTGCCGCCATCAGCTATGTTTTCTACCGGCACTTTGCCTATTTCGTAGCTCTTGCCGCCCTGCTTGGCAAACACCTGAATCTTGTCGTCGTCCTGCCAACGAGCGAAGAGGTCGAGGGTGTTGTCGTACTGCGAAAGGGCAACTTTGGAGAGTGATTCGTCGCCAGACTGCACGGCGGCGTTGATGGTGATGGTGGTGCCGGGAAGGTTGTCGTCCGGCAGGGGCGGCTGCTCTACACCGCCACTCTCGCTGTCTTTGGCACAGGCGGCAAGAAGCGATGCCGCAAGGATGCCGAAGAGAAGGTTTTGGATCTTTTTCATGTTTTGTATGTGTTTTTTGATTGATAAATTTTTCGTTTTTTTCCGTTTCCGTGCGCTCACGCACACGGCTTAGAGATTTCGCCCCGTTGGGGCTACGGAGTGTCAGAGATTAGTGCCTTTTATGTCGGGGGTCGAACCGCCGCCATTGTAATATTGGTCGAGATTCTGACCTTTTACGCTCGGTGCGTCGCCACCGGAATTGTATTCGGATTCGAGGTTCTGTCCACCAACATTTGGAGCATAGCCGGAGTTAGGGATGCCATTGTTGATTTCAGAGCCAGAGACGGATGGGAGTTGGGCAGAGGGGTTTACGGGGGTGTCGGGGGGTGCGGAAACCGTACACTCAAATTCAACCTCCGATTTGTCAACTATATTCGCTTCCGCAACAATCTTGATATGGTAAGGCTTGGTACGAGCTGGGAGCTGCGAAACGTCGTATGAAAAAAACTTTCCCAAAGGAATAGATTTCTTTTGTTCCCCATCAACATACAAAGTAAACTTACATTCCTTGAATGCTTTTGCCGTAACAATGGCAGAAACTCCATTCGTGGCCTTTTTTATCGGCTCACATACGATGGTAAGAGGATCTCCCAAAACGACAAAGGCGTCAAAAGATTTGGATACCATATTATAATCTGTTTCTGCCACAACATTGAATTTATGATTGCCCTCATATCCAGACAAATCAAACCTCAATTCGTCGGTATTCTCTACCCGAGCCACAGGATTCGAGAAATCGTCAATATACAAATTCATATTGCATTTTTCTGTGGTTTTCAACAAAACTTGGTCTCTTGCAGTATAGTAAATACTTTTGACGTTTAAGAAATCAAAATCGACCGAACCAATATGCACAAAACCAATTTCTTTGCCATCGTAATTATAAATTCGCGCTTCAATGTAGTCATCATTAGATTTAGGCACCCATCTATAATCAGGCTTCTCATCATTCATCCAGTGGAAATACGACGTTCCATCTTTGGTTTTCAGGAAAATAACATCCCTCACATAATCACACAGATGTATGTCCACTAACTTGCCATTATCATTGTATAGCCTGTCGAAGATGTTGAAAGAAATTGTTACCGCTTCGCCCTGCTTTACAGGAAAATTAATGATATTTTTCTTCAAATCGTGATTGTCAAGCACATAATCGGAGCCCAGTGTCATTGTCTTACTAACGCTTCGCACCTGTGCAACGGAAAGTTTGTCGGGAATATCATAATTGAGACCGAAAACCTTGATTTCGCCCCCCTCCTTGGACATAGAGAATCCATCCTTATTATTCCAACCAAAAGGAAACGGCTTAAACACATTGTCGCCACCAAAAATTTTTTTCCTGTATGACCCTACCTGCAACGCCAACGAAAGGTCTTCGTGCGCGTGCCAACCGCATCTCAAACCAGCATCCAAGTCAAACTGATCTGTATTGAAATCTGCACCAACGGTATAACCGCCACCCGCTCCTACTGTTGCGGATATTTTGGGCATTACCTTCAACCCTACACCAATGAGATGCTTGTCCAAAAAAGAACAGTACAATACCGGATAAACAGAACATTCTATCGTGGTTACCACAGAAAGGTCCAAACTTAAAGTTGGTTCAAAGTGTGTATCATCATCCCATATCAACTCGAATGTCGACAAATCATCATTTTCATAATTTTTGGTTTTCTTAAACCCAAGTTTCCTTTTACCAGAGCATTTCAGTCCCAAATCCACATTCAGAGCAAACTCGCCCTCTATTTTAAAATACTTATACCAATCGATGCCCACTTGCAAATATACAGGGACGGCACCGATTGTGAAAGCGATGGTAGTAGGGATAGGCTCATATATCAGTTCATCTTCTTCTATCTCGCCTTTCGCCTTGCCACATAATTTGAGAACATTATCCATTGTCAGCTCACCTTCTACATAAAATTCGGTCAATTCAATCTGCGAATGTTTGAAAGTAACCTCATCTCCCTTTTTGTCTTCGTCCCAGCCGCCGCCGCCACCGCCGCCGCCGCCACCACCACCAACGAAACCGCTTGTCGTGGCTATTTTTTCTTCTGAAACACCTTGATACTTTTTGTTTACGACGATTGAAAGTCCCGCATCAATAGTAGAGGTAAATTTAGCCGTAGAATTTTCGTCATTTTTAGAGTTTTGACAATCAATAACCAAATTGCCTGACAATTTGTTGTCGTTCATAGATATTTTACCATTCCAACCAATATACCAATCACCAACATGCAGTTTTTCTCCCTCTTTGTCATCTTCCTTTTTCTTCGACAAAGACACAAGTTTTTCATCAGGAGTATAGATAGGTCTTCCATCATTTTCGACGATAGAAGGGTCGGTGGTAAGCGTAAATTCAGTATCGAAGAATACATACGACAAGTCGCCCAGCGGGCCATCAAGTTCCACTTTATTGCCATCAATTTTGGTATTAGTCACCAAGATGACACGTGTTTCTTCTCCTTCATTTACCACCACCACATTTCCCGGCTTGATTTCGGGCGCGGCATTATTGTATGTGATTGTGTAGTGATGCGCGGCGGTGTCGGACTTTACGCTTGTGATTTCCGATTCTTGTACGGCGACCACCTGCTCAAACACCTTCACCTTACCATCGCCAATCGGCTTGTTGTCCGGCTTTGTCGGGTCTGGCTTGTCGCCACCGCTGCCATTGTTCGGCGTTGGCTCGATGCCGCCGGAGGATTCTTTGCCGCAAGAGTTGAATCCTACCATCAGCGTGATGCCAAGCACCAACGTTACCAATAGTTTTAGTTTTCTTTTCATTGCTTTTATTTTTGAATTACTGATTAATATGCATTGTCACAAAACAACAATCCCTTGCGGAGCGTCATTGGATACGCCCCGCAAGGGATTGCTTAGATTTTTTATAATATATGTCGTCAAGAAGGTAAAGTAAAATACACCTTTTA
>JAEEGK010014543.1_pt1 | contig 17573 bp, 16 predicted proteins | sample 8958771 | NCBI WGS metagenome assembly JAEEGK01 (sample SAMN16246547, study PRJNA631951) | gut metagenome | biome: gut microbiome; feature: rumen; material: SC-attached | host: Bos | place: Iran: Karaj | collected 2018-10
GCTTGTCGAGCATAGCAACAACCTTGGGCATAGCCTCGGTAGCTTCCTTTGCATCGGTCATTTTGCGAATGTTGCGAACAGCATTGCGCATGGTCTTGCTGTAATAACGGTTGCGAAGACGACGGGTCTCGCTCTGACGGATTCTCTTAATAGCTGATTTATGGTTTGCCATAATATAATATAAAACTTTGATATTTATGTTGTTAATTGTAGCCCATAGCAGAATCGAACTGCTCTTTCAAGAATGAAAATCTTGCGTCCTAGCCGATAGACGAATGGGCCATTTCGCGGATTTTTCCGCAAAAGCGACTGCAAAATTAGAACTATTTTTTGAATTGACAAAATTTAACTCGCCTAAAAGCGGAAAAAGTTGCGTTTTTTGGCATATTTTTAGCTGCTGAATGCCAAATAATGAGTAAATTAGCGGCATGTATGAGAAGTTGAGGGGCATTGTGCTCAACACCATCCGCTACAGTGACAAGCACAACATCGTGCACATCTACACCGATGGGCGCGGGTTGATGTCATTTGCCGTACCACAGGGCAAGACCCAGGCGGCACGGATGCGTAACGCGCTGCTCATGCCGCTGTCACTGGTGGACATCGAAGCTGGCGTTCGGCCTGGACGCGACCTGTCGATGCTGCGTGAAGTGCGCCGCAACTATCCGTTGGCGACAATCTACAGCGACCCCGTGAAAAATGCCATCGCCCTGTTCATCAGCGAGCTGCTTGCACACGTTATCCAGGAGCCCGAGGGCAACGACCCGTTGTTCCGATACATCGAGCAGGCAGTGCAACTATTGGAGCAGTTGCCCGACCATGTCGCTAATTTCCACATCTGTTTTCTCTATCACCTAGGGGCCCACCTGGGCATCCAGCCCAACGTAGAAAGCTATCACAACGGCTATTGGTTCGACATGACCGAGGGCGTGTTCTCCCCATTAGCCGCAAAGGGCCACATGAACTTACAGCCCAACGAAGCACAGGTCATCCACCTGCTGTCGCGCATGACGTTCAGCAATATGGGCGTGTTCCGTTTCAACCGCGAGGAGCGCAACCGCGTCCTTGACGTAATCATCAGCTATTACCGCCTGCACAATGCCGCCATCGGCACCCTGCGCTCCCCCGACATCCTCAAGCAACTGTTCGTCTGATTTGTACTGATACTCATTTCATCCGCTATGTAGAGACGCAAAATTTTGCGTCTCCAGGCCAGCATTTTGGTATTATCCTATAATCATTAAGGACCTTAAAGACCTTACGGCCCTTAAAGTCCTTAACGACTAAAAATCTTCTCTAGTGGCGCGGTTACCAGCTGCCGCCACCACCGCCGCCACCGAAGGAGCCGCCGCCGAAGCCGCCCCATCCGCCGCCGCCACCGAAGCTGCCGCCACCGCCCCAAGAGGAGCCGCCGCGACCCCAGTCGCTGCCGCTGGTGAAGATGATGGGTCCGCCCCAGGTGCCGGTGTCACCATTGTTGCGATGATTGCCTCCATTGCCTTGATTGCTCTGGTGAGCAAGGAACAAGAATAAGGCCAGGATGCAGATGAACAAGATCAAGCCTAACAAGGCATCATCGCCATCCTCACTCACATAGTCCTCCTCGTTGTACTCGCCGATAGCCAGGTCGCGGACCATCTGTGCACCTGCCCACACGCCTCCCAGATAGTCATTCTCCTTGAAGTGGGGAATCATCTCGTGGTCCACGATGCGCCTGCAGGCTGCATCGGTGATGCCGCCTTCCAAGCCATAACCTGTGGCGATGAACGCATCGCCATTGCTGTCGGCCGTCTTGGGCTTGATGAGGATGACGACACCGTTGCGATTGCGCTGTGTGCCCACGCCCCACTGCTGGCCAATGCTGTAGGCCATCATGGCCTTGTCATAGCCGCCCAGGTCGTCCATGGTGACCACACAGATCTGGTTGCTGGTCTCCATGGCGATTTTCTCGAGAGAGTCCTCGAGCCACTGGCAATCGCCCAGGATGCCGGCAAAGTCGTTGACCAGGCGCGGCGGGTCGGGCTTCGGCGGCACCTGTGCCATCGCGGTCAGAACCGTGAGGCACAACAGCAAGACTGCCGTCAAGCGCGCCAGTGTTTTATTCCATATTGCCATAGTCATTGTTGTGATCGTCGGATTCGTCATCATCATCAAGGTCATCAAAGCTGACCTCGTTACTTAACTCGTTCTCATCGTCACGCTCACCAGGAAAATACTGCGACAGACGCTCGCCCATGTGGGCGATGATTTCACACAAGCCGTCAACTGGCCTACCTGCCTTGAGAAAACGTGCCAACTCCTCCACCTCGTTGTCCCAAAACCCTTCAGGAATCACATTATTGATACCCGCGTCGCCTAGGATGGCGAACTTGCGGTCTTGATAGGCAACGAAAATGAGTACGGCATTACGCCGTTTGGTGGAATAGAGATGCAGGCGGTCAAAGGTCCTGGCGGCACGTTTCATCACATTGCCGCGGCACCGAGGCGTCACGTGGACGCAGATCTCGCCCGTCGTGTGACGCTCGGCAGCGGTAATGGCGGCGGCTATGCGCCGTTGACCTTCACTGGGGATGAAATCGGCCAGTGCCATCGTTTACTTCTTCTCGCTGGTTCCAAAGTCCACCTTGGGAGCTACGTCAGCACCCGGTTGTGCCTGGAAGTAAGGCTTGTCACCAAAGCCAAAGATGCTGGCAATGATGTTGGTGGGGAAGGTACGACGCTTGGTGTTGTACTCCCTGGCTACCTCGTTGAACTTGTTACGTTCAACAGCAATGCGGTTCTCGGTACCCTCCAGCTGGCTCTGCAGTTCCAGGAAGTTCTGATTGGCCTTCAAGTCGGGATAAGCCTCGGCAACAGCAATCAGTTTGCTCAGCGCATTGGTCACATCACCCTGGGCAGCCTGATATTTCTGCAGGTCCTCGGGAGTCATATTTGTCGGGTCAATGGTGACCTTGGTAGCGTTGGCGCGGGCCTCAATGACGCCCTCTAGGGTCTCCTGCTCGTGCTTGGCATAGCCCTTGACGGTCTCTACCAGGTTAGGAATCAGGTCAGCACGACGCTGGTACACGTTCTCCACATTGCCCCAAGCGGTCTCAACGCTCTCCTGAGAAGCCACGAGTCCGTTGTAAGCACCTTTTACCCAGCCAAACAAAGCAAGGGCGATCACGCCCAGGACAATAAGTCCGATACATCCTTTTTTCATTGTCTTTATTATTTATAAGGTGAATAATGTTTATCCAAATGGCAAATTTAATAATAACCTTGAAATCTAATGCAAGAGTTATGCCATTTTTTGAAAAAAGCACACCAAAAATAGCCCCAAAAAGCATTTCATACATTAATCCCACCGTTTCATCCAATATGGTTTAAAATGCTTGGTAGAAGGGATTTCCGCACCATAACTTTGCATCGTGAAACAAAAAAACAATCAAATAATAACAACTAAAAAACTTTACAATTATGGCAACTTCAACTTCTTTCAACGGTAACATTAACAATGTTAACAACAAGAGTATGGTAACGGTGTTCAACAGCCTCGGCGGACGCATTGGCAAGTTTACACGAGTAGCAATCTTGATAGCAATCCTGGTGGTGGCATCGGCCACTCCAGCAGCAGCTCAGGTGAAATTCGGTTTCAAGGGCGGCATCACTACCATCGAGATGAAGGACAAGAACAGTCTGCTCGACAGCAAGAACCACACGGCATGGAACGCAGGACTGATGCTTGACTTTAATATTCCCAAGGTAAACCTCGGACTTGAAGTGTCGGCTCTTTATCGCCACAACGCTAACATCAAGACCCAAGATCAAGAGAATTCCTCCAAGCGCATTTGCATCGATATTCCCGTTTATCTGAGGTATCGCCTTGCTATCCCCACTGTGGAGCGCTATGTAGCACCCGTCGTGTTCACCGGTCCGAATATCTCGTTGATCGTCAAGGATGACAGCCAAATCAAGACCCCCGATGAATCCAAGACAAGATTCTCATGGGACGTGGGCGCTGGCGTGGACTTGTTCAAGCACCTGAGAATTACTGCCAGCTATGGTATCGGCATGAAGAAAGCCATGAAAACCATCGGCAAGGAGTATAATGGCGGTCATGTCGAGGGTAAAGACAACTGCTGGACCGTGAGCGCAGCCTATATGTTCTGAGTTCATCCATAACTATTCAATTGCAATGCCGGCGAGGGGATTCCCTCACCGGCATTATTTCATCAGCCCTTGAAAATAGGTCATGTTACATTGCCAGCCTCAAACCGATGCCATAGCTGGTATAGGATGGAGAGACGCTGTTGCGGAACGACACGCGGCAGAACCATTCGTCAAAGTACCAACTTCCGCCACGATAAACGCGAGTCGTGCCAGTATTCGGCCCAACTGGATCGATCTGGGCTGCTGAATCATAAACTCCATACCAGTCTTGGCACCACTCGTGCACATTGCCGCTCATGTCATAGAGCATCAACTCGTTGGGGTTACGGGTAGCCACTGGGTGAGTGCCATAGTAGTCGGTACCACGCACATCCCATGAGTCGTTATAGGAATACCAAGCTACCGAAGCGAGGTTGTCGCTGCCCGAGTATTTGTAACCCATACTCATGTTGCCACCACGGGCCGCAAATTCCCACTCCGCCTCGGTAGGCAGACGGAACTGCTGCCCCGTCATCGCATTGAGCGCAGCGATAAAAGCCTGGCAATCCTCCCATGACACCTGCTCAACTGGAAGTTGCATCCCCGTGAAATTGCTAGGAAAGTCTCCCATCACAGCCTGCCACAAGGCCTGAGTCACCTCGGTCTCACCGATATAATAGGAAGACAAGGTCACCTGATGAACAGGCTTTTCACGGCTACTGACATCGCTCCCTTGCTCAGGCGTGGCACCCATCGAGAAGGTTCCGCCCTCAACGGGTACCATGTAAAAGGTCACATCGCCAACAGTAAATTCCTCGACTTGAGTCTCAATGGGCTCCAACTCCGAACCGCTCAACAGATGATTGATGAGCGCGGTCACATCCGAGATATTCAACACGCCATCGGCATTCACATCAACACAACCGTTCCCCACCTCGGCATCCCCCGAGAGCAACAGGTTAATGAGTTCGGTCACATCAGCGATATTTACTTTGCCGTCACCATTAGCGTCACCACGCAGCGGCCCAGCATACGATTGCAACGGCAGCAATGCCATCACAGCCACCAGCAGGGGGAGCAAGAAGAACCGAGAATTACGTCTCATCGTGATTGTGGTTTAATTAACGCGGATAAACTTCTTGGCACTGGTGCCTTTCTCACTGTCGGTGGTGACCTCGATGTTTACCCCGTCAAAGGGCTTGCTGCTCTCATGACCTCCCAGGTTGTAATAGCGCACCTGGGTTTTACCTGGAGCAGCCACAGCGCTTTCGGGCTCAATTTCCACTTCCTCAATCTCGGTCAATGGGTTATGGCCCTCATCGTTAATCGGTTCAAGGTAGAATGAACGCAGGGGTTCGTAGCCTTTTTCCTCCATCAGTTCATCCCATGCGGCAGGCAGTTCAACGGCAACGGTAGACATGCCGCCACCGGGCATGGTCTGTATTTTGTTGCGGGACGCGTCTCCAGTAATCAGGAACGCGGTTTCACCCTTCTGCATCGTTGGTATCGTCATCATCTGCGCGGCGTCGCTGGCATACCATTCGGGAGTATTGGTCATCTCGGCATTCTCCTCTTCCTGGAGTTGGGCCATGTACTGTTCCAGCGAGGTATGGTCAGGATTGATGGCACTGCCGGGATTGGCATAGTAGTGGGCATAGGCACGCTCATACAGCGGGCGACGGGCCGTAGCGATGAGCTGGTCTTCGAGGTTATCGACGGTGCCATACTTTTCCTTGAGCAGTGCGGCAACTTCTTCGGTCATGAGAATGGCACGGTTGGTATATTGCACACCGCTACCCAGTGCCAACTGGCAACGCTCGGTGATATCCCAAGCCAGCAGCTGCATGATTTTCTCGCCATCGGTAGTGGCGGGAGGCATGTTGTTACCCCACAGCAGCGTAGATGCCGCCGTTATCGCACTCTCGTTGAGGTCAAGTCCCTGACGCACATGATAGGGATTCCAACCCACACGCAGGCAGGCCTCGTCATCCTCGGCCAAGCACCAGGAAACGGGGTAGCCGAAGGTGCCCATGCGATCCTGCTTCACGTAGTAGCCGGCCAGGTTGAGCATCGCCAAGTTCAGGAAGCGGCCGATGGCGATATTGGCTTGCTCATTGATTTGTCCTTGCCCATGGTCCAAACCCAACTGTCGTGCCACGGGACCATTGGCCCAGCAATAGGGCACCCAGGCATGGGTGCTGCCAAGCGTGCGGCGGAAGTCGCCCGATGTCATCGCCTTGGTCAAAGCAATCAGCAAGGGCATGTATTCGGGTTTACAGCCTGACATGACGCCATTGACGGCGACATGCCACACCAGCGACGAACGGTAGGACGGTGACAATACGGCGATCGTGCGGTTCCAGCGGTAGTCCGTAAATTTCATGAATTCCTCGACACGGTCCTTGGTCGGTGGGATAATGGGCATTCCGTCACTCCACATCATGTCACGGAAGAACTCGTTCACCTCATCAATGGTGCCGCTGAAGACCGGCTCCTGAGGGTCAGCAGGTTCGGGATGGGAGTTTTCCTCGATTTCTTCCTGGGTAATCGGCTCGGTAAGCATATCCAGAATCTGAGGCCAAAGCACGTCACGCGTGTTCTGCTTGAGTTCTTCCACCGTGTGCGAGGCAAACGCACCAGGATATACAGCCACTCGCAACACGGGCACGCCGTTGTTATAGGCGGTCGTTTTGGCCTGGGTGTCAAAGCCTGGAGCGGCAATCATCACCGACGGAATGCCGATGTACTCGGCAGCGATGCAGTTGCCGGTTTCCTTGGGCGTGCAGATGCCGCAACCGCCGTTTCCCGAGATGACGGCATCAACGCCATATTCCTGCAAACGCTGCTGGAAACGCTCCACCTGAGGTTTACGAGTACGAGGACCAGGGAAAAGACCTGCCGAACCGATTTCGCTCAGCACATAGACCGTAGCCGTCGGGAAATACTCCAGAATAAGTCTCTTGAGCTCGACATGGGTCACACTCGCCATGAACGAGCCGCCCACCAGGGCGATGGTCTTGCCGTCGAGGGTCTCCAGCCGTGGTGCCATCTCAATCATATCAACCGATGACTGCCCCATCGGGGACAATACATCATAGACACCTACAGCCGTCGTATCGCCCCCGCAGCCATCATCAGGATCACATGTCTGCCCACTGGCAGCCAAAGCCAAAAACAGAACGCTTGCTACCAGCAAGAGTCGTTGGGTAGTTTGTTGTAGCATAATATAAACGTGTTTAGAGGTTTTACAGTAAGAAGATGCATCAAATTGCTAAAGGTTAAAAACAAGAAACAAAAATATAAAAAAATGCGGCCTGCAATTTAACTTTGCACCTGCTTTAACATCTATAATGATACATGGCTAAAATAATCGACGACAGCACGTTTCAGCAGATGCTTCTTAACCCCGCTCAGCGCAACGAGGGTTTTAGGTGTCTCATGAAGCAGTATGGGAAGACCCTATACTGGCACATCAGGCGCATCGTCGTCGGCCATGATGATGCCGAGGACGTGCTACAGGATACGTGCATCAAAGTCCTCGACAAGATTGATACGTTCAAGGGCGAGGGATCGCTGATGACATGGCTGTACCGCATTGCCACCAACGAGGCACTGCAACACCTGCGACGACAGACAAGCCTCTTCCAAAGCATCGACTCGCTGGGCGAGGCATTGACAACTAAACTCAAGGCCGAAGCGATGCTTGACGGGCACCAATTGGAAACCCTCTTCCAGCAGGCATTGCTCACGCTACCCACACAACAGCGCATCGCCTTCAACCTGCGCTACTACGACGAACTCAGCTATGAGGAGATTGCACGCATCACAGGCAAGAATATCCCATCGCTGAAGACCAATTACCACTATGCGGCCCAACGGGTCAAGAACTACATTAAAGAACATTCACAATGAATGAACTACTGAATGACATAGATAAAAGGCTGCCATACCGGGAAAGTGATGAGTACCTTGACAGTCTGATTGATAGAGCAACCGAGCACGCCATCACCCATCATGACCACAGCCACAGCAAGTGGCGCGTGACCATGATAAAACTCTCGGCAGCGGCAGTCACACTGCTCGCCGTCGGCATTGGCATCACTCTGTTCAACGGGCACACTACTCAGCCTGTGCCAATGGATAGCCAAGGTCCTCTTGACGAGTTCCTCAACACACTGAGCGACGAGGAAGCAGCACAACTGCAATACTATGAGATTGAAGAGATTCCCGAATATTAACCCGTAAATTCTAGAAGCAATGAAAAAAATCATGATATTAATGGTCCTCGTACTCGTTAGTCTTACCGCACTGGCCGACGAGGGCAACAACAGCGCCCTCAACGAGAGACTGTATCGGGCTAAGGTGCGTGAGCTGGTCTATCGGCTCCACATCACCGAGGCGCAGCAAAAGAAGTTTGAACCCATCTACCACAGCTATTGCGAGGAGATGAGTACCCTTTGGGCAGAGCGCAAGCGACCCATCAAGCCCAGCACCAGCACCGATGCCGCCACCATGGCAAAGCGCAAGATGGAGATGCAGCAACGTGCCCAGGGCATCCGCATGAAGTATATCGACAAACTAGCTACCGTGCTCAATGCCAATCAAGTTGAACGTTTCTTTGAGGTCGAGAGCATCATCCAGAAAAAACTCAAGGAACGGCGTGACCAAGCCCGCAACCAATAAGTACAATGCTTCATAAACAACAATGGCGGCGAGGGAATCCCCTCTCCGCCATTGTTTCATACCATGATAGCCTAAGGTCTAAGGTCTAAAACCTAAAGCCTAAAATCAGTAATTCTCGGCCTTGATCTGGAAGTAGGCCTGCGGATGGTTGCACACGGGGCACATCTCGGGGGCCTTCTTGCCGATCACCACGTGGCCGCAGTTTGAGCACTGCCAGATGGTGTCACCGTCGCGTGAGAACACGATGCCTTCCTTGATGTTGTTCAACAGCTTCAGGTAGCGCTCCTCATGCAGTTTCTCGATGGCGGCAACGCCCTCCATCTGCTCAGCGATCTCGATGAAGCCTTCCTCGCGAGCCTCCTCAGCCATGCGCTTGTACATGTCGGTCCACTCGAAGTTCTCACCAGCAGCAGCATCCTCCAGGTTCTCGATAGTGCCCTTCACGGCACCGCCCTGCAAGTGCTTGAACCACAGCTTGGCGTGCTCCTTCTCCTGATTGGCGGTCTCCTCAAAGATGGCAGCAATCTGCACATAGCCGTCCTTCTTAGCCTTCGAGGCATAGTAGGTGTACTTGTTACGGGCCTGTGACTCGCCTGCAAAGGCTTCCATCAGGTTCTTCTCAGTCTTGGTTCCTTTCAACTCTTTCATTGTGATTGTGATAGTTTTTAGTGATTAATTTGATGTTTACTTCAGTGCTACAAAATTAGCAACAAATTTACACACCCCCAAATCCCCGCCCCATTTTTACCAAAAATCTTCCTCCCTTCCCCCCCCAATACCCCCTTGTCCCGTATTGCGCGTCGTCCAGTATTGCGCGTTGTTCAGTATTGCGCGTTGTCAACGCGCACCCCCATCGCCTCTCCCAGCCGTAGGGCGGCGGATTCTCATTTACGGCGAAGGACGATGCGCTGGTCGTAGGCCCGCTTGACGGCAGTCTTGAGATTACGCAAGGTGGCGTAGTCTGTGGCGGGATAACGTCCGTCGCGCATCAGGTGGCGCGTGATGACGGTGACGGTATTGCCAGCCGCCTCAAAGGTCTGCGACAATTCGCCCAGGGGAGTCACCTCGCTGGACGATTTCGGCAAGGTCTCGACCTCAAAGCCTTCAGGAATGGTTACCACCAGCGTGTCGATATCGACATAGCCATAGCCGATACTGACGGGCTGCACGCGCTGCTGCAATGCCCGCGGCACGGTTATTTTGTGGAAAATCCCCACCGGGACGAACATGCGAGAACCGGTGATGTTAGCCAGTTTGCGTGTCTCGAGCTGCATCGACACATCGATATGCGGTGTGGTATAGCTCTGCTTGTGCTCGGCGAAGGTGAAGTCGCCAAGCGTGACCGCCGAGAGATTGATGCCGCTGAGCATGGCGTCTCGGCGTTGCTGCTCGGTGCGCGACATGAGGGGCAACATGTCCTCGTACTGGCGGCACTCATATCGCATATTGAAATCTACCTTGGCGCTGCCGTCATCCTGCAACGTGACGTGTGCTTTGTTGTTGGAGACATTCTGCTCGGGGGTATAGGCAGGAAGTTTTACCAGGTGTCCGCCGTTGTCGTCAATCAGCAGCGCATCGTTGCCGGCAATGCCATCATGCACATAGCCCAGCGGCACAAAGGCCGAGGCTGTGCACTCGAGCCACAGCGTGTCGCCCGGCAGCGGCACTTGGGCAATGGCGTGATTGAACTGATTGGACGGGAACTCCGTAACGAGGTGGCGCTGGTCATTCCTGATGATCACATAGTTGGCAGGAATGCCCACCTCATGCATCATGGCGCACAGGTAATTGGTCAAGCCCTTGCAATCGCCAAAGCCGGTTCGGCACACTTCGCTGGCGGGAAACGGTTGCCAGCCGCCGATGCCTAACTGGATGCTCACATAACGCGTGGTTTGGGCCAGGTAATTGTAGATGACCTCCACCTTGCTGCGGTCGCTGGTGCAGGTGTCGGTCATGGCGTGCAGTTGCGCCTTGAATTCTGGCGACAGTTCTTGCTGCCCCTTGAGCAACGAGTGGATCCATGCTCCGAATCCCTGCCATGTCGTCATATCGCCAGAGACACCATGTAATTCAAACTTACCTGGCGCCCATAGAATATGTGGCAAGGTTTCACGGGCAGAGGGCGAATAGGGCTCACTGTCGATGGCGGGCAGGTTGTCCATGTGCGCCTCGTAGCGGATGCGCCCATCGCTCAAGGTGCTCTGTATCACCTGATCGGCAGTGTTGCGGCACAGGTACCGGCATGCCATCTGGGCGGGCACCGTGAGCACGTAACTGGCGTGATCCACCTGGGTATTATAGGCTTCGACGGGGGCAAAGGTCGGGAATCCGAAATTACCGTTATTGGCTTCGGTGACCCAGTTGAATTCTATAGTAATTGGGTAACTAGGCGGCGTATAGTCAAGCATGAGGGTATAGATGTCGTCAGCAAAACCACTGCTCAGGTCACTGCGCTTGAGGTCCCCTTTCTTGAACTTGCGGATTACCTTGCCTGTGGCATCGGTCACTTGACCGTTGAAGTCGGTCAACTTCTGCCACTTGCTGCATCCTATCGCAAACTGCGCCATGTCGCGGGCGCGCTCATGAAGCAGGCGATAGACACGCTGCTCGCTGATGCGGGTGTTGCGCATGTCGCGGCAGTCAACCTCGGTGGCCGATTGCTCGACAACGGCATCGACCGTCTGTGATGCGACAGGTAGCACGCACGCCAACAACAGGAGAATAGAAATCAGTGCTCTCATGACACCTTTTTAATTACGATGACATCTTGCAGTCGCTTGACAACCTCGTCCAGGAAGTTTTTCACAAAGGTATACTCACTGGGGGCGAAGAAAACCTTGCCAATCTGTATCTGGCACCTTGACGACAGTGCCGATCCATCTACATTCGAAGCAATGACACAGCTTAGTGTTCCATCATCGCTCTTTATCACCACAGGCTGAGGCAACTCCTCAACCACATACCCCTCAGGTAGGTTCACTACCGTGGTAAGGTTCTCGGTATATATGTATGGGAACTCGACAGGCAGAGTGCGTTGCTCTTCGGTCAGAGGGTTCTCATTCATCACATTCAGTACCCACGGGTTGAGGTAAATCATGTCGCCTGCTGCATCGCACTGTTTGGTCACATGCATCTTTCGCTCGACTTCCTGTCCATATCCGTGATGGTTGGCAAGCGTGAGAGATTCGATTTCACAGTTCAGATCCTGAGCCAACTTTGACACAAAAGTGGCACTATCGGTAGCCATACGGAACTCCCGCCGCAATGAGGCGGCTTCCGAACCCGAAAACTTCGTCTGCACATCGGCCTGCAAAGTGCCATCGGCTTGGAGCTCGCCCTTGACCATGCTGCGCGCCTTGCCTCCTGACAGCTTTGTCAAATCAACCCATTCAACGGGTTTTTCCTTGCTCACGATACGGGCACGGTCCACAAGCATATGGTCAGGCAAGATATCAAGCCAGCCGTCCTCAACAGACCCATCCAAGTAGGAAAGCGAGTCACCTACCTTTACCGCAACGACAAAGGTGTTGAACTCTTTGATGGTGGCACGAGAGACTGTCAACATACCCCTGTCACGCGACCGCAGCACAGCAGGATAAGCCTCAAATCCGGCATCCCTGAGCATATTGATCAAGATAAAATTGATGCTGGCATTGCTGCCCGAGCGTTCTTTAAGCACCTTGCCAGCGCTCTCGGCATAGAGAGTGTATTCCTCGTTCCACTTGACGCGATCCTTAAGCAGGCTATAAATGGCCATGATACGTTCTTTGGGGTCGCTGATGTTAGCCACGCCCGCCTCTTGCATTTCGGTCTTGAGAGGATTCTTTCCTAACCGTCCACCGAACTCATCGTCGTCTAATAGCTGCTTGTCCACATCATTCCAGTCGGCAGTGAAGTATTTGGTCATGCGACCCGGTATCTGGATAGCACGCAACTCCATTGAAACGTGCTGCCCATAGGATTGAGGAGCATAGAGCAGTTTCTTTTGGCGCAGTGCCGGCAAGTTACGGCCAAAAAACTGATACCGCTTACCTCCACACTGCAACATACCTAGATCGGTTGCTATACTCATCTTTGTGTCCTCAATCTTATTCTCCCACGGATAGAAACCGCGTTCATCTACGTTGAAAGTAAAATATTCAGGCACCGTCACATCAAACGAAGTATATAAGACCGGGATATCGCTTTGTGCCCACCAGTCATCAATGTGGCTGTAGAAATCGCTTTCTATCTCATATTCCACCTCGATAACGGTACCCACTGTGACCTGTGGAACGGTGAATTTGGTCAATCGCATTGTCTTGCTCACATCCTCATGGTTGACCATGTCGCCCTCCATTTTGGTCTTGACCAGCTTACCGTCAACCATATTGAAGGCTGTCGCTTTGAGTTTCGCCAAAATCTCGCATTGTCCCGAGCGATGCCCATTGTACATATAAGAGATGCCACCATTGGCATGGTCTTTCCCTTCTTCCTTAAGGATCTTGATGCGTTTCTTGGTGAATGTGTTCAATTTGAATGCTCCCGAGGTCAAGTCATACCTCAGCTCGGTCTGACTACACAGCACCACCGCCTCGGCTTCCGGGTCGGGGGCATAAGTTGTCATGTTCAGTTCAGCGTCAGTGGGCTTTCCCCACTTGAGATTTGGCTCCAGAGTTTGTGCCCAAGCCACTGTTGCCAGGCACAACATCACTCCTAAGAGTGTCAGTCTAGTGGTCTTCATTATATATCAGGTTTAAATTAAATTGCAAATTTAGCTAATAAAACGGAAAAGCATAGCAAATCATCAGCATTTATTCAGGTTGATTGTCGTGCGCTACGTTATCTTAGTTTAAGAGGGGTTCGAGGCGGTGCCTCGAAATACAAGACAGCACGATATTGTGGAATGCTTGTTTACTGGTATTCAGGACGGTGGAGGTAGTGGTTACGAAGGGCTTCAAAGCCTGCAGGGTCGGCTTTCAGGGCAGCGGTGTCGGCCAGGATATCATAGCTGGCGGCAATTCCGTCAAGGGTTACCTGTGCCGCGCCTGTGGCGGGAGCAGTAATCTCGGGGACGGGAATGTCCCAGCCGTAGAAGTCATTAAGAGCAGCGAGCATCATGGCGGTGCCACGCTGCTTACCCTCACGGCTATAGCCGGCAACGTGGGGCGTAGCGACAATGGCTTTCTCAAGCAGTTCACGAGAAATGACGGGTTCGTTCTCCCAGCAGTCCAATCCGACGTCACCGTGCCAGCGCAGCAGGGCTGCATTGTCGGCGATGGGACCGCGTGCAGCATCAAGTATCAAGTGGCAACAAGCCAGAGCATCGAGAAACGCCTGGTCACACAGGTGCCATGTGGGCCACTGCCCCTCACGGGTTATCGGCGTGTGGAAAGTGATAATGTCGCAACGCCGCTGCAATTCCTCTAGCGGAAAGATATTTACATCAAAAGAACCGTCCCTTTTTTCTCTCGGGGGGTCGTTGAGCAAGACAGTGAAGCCTAATTCCCTACCCCAGCGGGCGACGATAGAACCGATGTGGCCAACACCGACAATGCCCAGGGTGAGCCCTTCGGGCTTGGCGATGCCACGGGCTTGCATCCAGGCATGGATGGCACAAAAGACCCACTGAGCGACGGCAGGTGCATTGCAGCCAGGAGCGTTACGCACGGTGATGCCATGGCTGGAACAATAGTCAAGGTCAATGTGGTCGGTACCGATGGTCGCCGAGCCAATAAAGCGCACACGACTGCCTTCAAGCAGGTCGGCATTGCAGCGAGTGCGGGTGCGGACAACGAGAGCATCGGCGTCCTTGACGGCCTCACGGGTGATGTCGCCAGGCTCCAGATATAGCACCTCGGCATACGGCTCAATCAGCCCCTGGATGTTTGGAATATGGCTATCAACAATGACTTTCATGACAACAGACTATAGGCGGCAACGGCCAAACAAATGCCGGTGAACAATAATATCAATATAAAACGGTAATGGAACGAAGTGCCCAAGGTATGGGCTTGAGCCAACTGGACAGCCACCATCAGGTTGAGCAATGGCAGGAATACCGCCAAATCGTGATAGTCAAGGCAAGCGGCAATAACCACCGTGACGAGCAAAATCATCAGGAAGATATTATAGACGCGCGGTTGCATCCTGTAGTTCACGATTGTAAGCAGATTCATCGCCATCAAGACTATTCCCAATACCGCAGTCGCAGCCGCCATACCCAACTGAAGGCTCAATTGCGGACGTTCCATCAGCAGCCACTGCGGCAGATGTGCATCCGACGGACTTACAATCCCCAAGCCCAGGACAATCCAAAAAGGTGTCACCAAGCCGATAAGCATGGCGAGCATGCCTTTGATATTCAGAACCCGCATATTGGCAAAGCCCAACAGGTAGGCCGGAACAAGCACCAGAAAACCATAATGGAACATAGTTCCTGTCGCTATCAAGGCAAAAATAAGAAAGATACTGCGCTGGGCATGGCTATCCTGAAACGATGCAAACAACTGCAATAACGACACTGCGCTGACCAAACACAGTAGCGTGCCCGCATTCAATGACACAAGACAAGACGGGTTGGCAAGCATCAATAAGAAAAATGCCGAGACAAACAAGCGTGTCATTGAGCGTACAAAAGTGAACACCTTATTCAATGCCAACATGATACCTCCCGTAACCAGCAAACACAGCACATTGACGGCCGCTGACATCGGGCCCGCCTCAATGAACGTACCTTGCAACGAGAAGAAGATACCCTGGCCCTGAATACTTATCGGCTCCACGCCCAGCACCCATGCTACAGCAGTCACCGCCACCAGTGCCAAAGCACACAGCAGCATGAAGGACCTTCCGTTGAAGTACTCGTTGATGGATTCGTTTCTTGCCATTCACCTATCATGATAGAAGACAAGAAAGACAAGAAGGACAATAAATTTTCTCAAAACAATGAAGAAAAATTGCCTTTGTTGTCTTTCTTGTCTTTAGTATCAGTTATTCGTTATTGTCGTCTTTTGGGGTCTGGTCGGTAGGTTCATCCAAGTCACGGCGTTTCCAGCTCTTGCGACGACCGTGGATGATGGGCACTTCCTTGTCAGCACCCAAGGTGGGTTTGCGGTCGCGCAGGATGCGCTTGGCAAACGTGGAGGTGTGACGGAATTCCTGATCAAAGTCATCGTCATAGCGTCCCTGCTTGTCACGATTGTCCACATCGGCCATCATGCGGCGGTCACGCGACAAGTTGGCTCGACGGCGACGCTCTTCGTCACTGACTGGGCGGTCATCACGACGACGGTCATCGTCAAAGCGACGGCCACGAGGACGATCATCATCCTTGCGGGGGCCACGACGGCGGTCGTCGTCAAAGCGACGGCCACGGGGACGGTCATCATCCTTGCGAGGGCCACGACGGCGCTCATCGTCCTGACGTGGACCACGGTGATCCTCACCACCCACCTTGTTGAAGTTGCCCTTGCTACGCTCGCTAGCACGGAACCCCTCGTTACGGATGTGCTCACCACGCTCGCGCATCTCGTCATAGCGGCCATCAAAGATGACATATTGCAACAACTCACAATCCAGTCCTCCGTTATTGAGTTTATAACGAACCGAAGGCTTGAGACCCACATTGTGATGCAGTTCCTCGTTATTGCAGATGAGCCAGATGTTATAGCCCTTGAAGGTGTGCTTGAACTTGAAGCCCATGTCACGGTACAACTCCTCGATGCCCTCGACGTTGAGGCGTTCACCATAGGGAGGATTACTGATGAGCGTTCCACCCTCGGGCACCAGCTCAATGTCGTTGAAGTCACGACGCTCCAGCTCGATATACTTGTTCAGGCCCGCATTCTTCACATTGGCACGAGCAATGGCAATCGCCTTGCCCTCAATGTCGCTGCCATAAATCTTATGGGTAAACTCACGCTCGGCGCTGTCATCATTGTAAATCTTTTCAAACAAGTCGGCGTCATAGTCGGGCCACTGCTGGAAGGCATAATGGTCGCGGTACACACCAGGAGCGATATTGGCCCCGATGAGGGCTGCCTCGATGAGGAACGTGCCCGAACCGCACATGGGGTCAATCAAGTCGGTCTTTCCGTCCCAGCCACTCAGCAGGATGATGCCGGCAGCCAGCACCTCGTTGATAGGTGCATCGGTCTGGGCCACACGCCAACCGCGCTTGAACAGCGGGTCGCCACTACTGTCGAGCGACAGCGTGACCTCACGTCCGGCAATGTGGACGTCAAGACGGATGTCAGGATTGGTGAGGCGGATGCTGGGGCGCTTGCCATATTTCTCGTTGAAGAAGTCGGCAATGGCATCCTTGACACGATAGGTGACAAAGCGGGAATTATTGAATTCCTCGCTATAAACAGTGGCATCGATAGCAAAGGTCGTGTTCACCTGCATCAATTGCTCCCAGTCAAAGGATTTCAACTGCTCATACAGGTCATCGGCACTGCTGGAACGCAACTTGAGGAACGGTTTCAGCACACGCACGGCCGTGCGGCAAGCAAAGTTTGCCCGATAGAGCATTTCCTTGTCACCCTTGAAGGCAACAACGCGGTTTCCTTCATTCACGTCCTCAGCACCCAGGGTGCGCAACTCATCGGCAAGAACGCCTTCCAGGCCGAGGAAGGTTTTCGCCACCATGTCAAATCTGTCTGTCATCATGTTCAGGTTTTATTCTCTATTGAATGTGCAAAGTTACTTCAAAAAACCGATATGTGACAAAAAATACTTATCTTTGCACAAAAATATTTAATAATCAATTCAGTATT
>JAEEGK010014544.1_pt1 | contig 17572 bp, 12 predicted proteins | sample 8958771 | NCBI WGS metagenome assembly JAEEGK01 (sample SAMN16246547, study PRJNA631951) | gut metagenome | biome: gut microbiome; feature: rumen; material: SC-attached | host: Bos | place: Iran: Karaj | collected 2018-10
GATCCAGCTGGGCTATTGCTGCAGCCAAGATCTGGACGAACGGCTAGCGGCGGCCAAGAAGGACACCTCCAATACGGATATGGTGAACATGCAGTACACGTCGGGCACGACAGGCTTCCCGAAAGGCGTCATGCTGACGCATAAAGGCATCTTGAACAACGGTTTCTACATCGGCGAACGGCAGTTCTTCGAATTCGATGCGGACAAAAACGAACGCGTCTGCCTGCCTGTGCCGCTGTTCCATTGCTTCGGCTGCGTGCTTGGCGTCATGGCGATTCTGACGCACGGCGCGACGGCTGTCATGATCGAGCAGTTCGATCCGCTGGTCGTCATGTATTCCATTGCAGCCGCGCATGCGACGGCCGTTTATGGCGTTCCGACAATGTACATCGCCATTTTGAACCATCCGCAATTCAAGAAATACCAGCCACTTATGACGGCTTCGCTCCATAAGGGTATCATGTCCGGCTCTCTCTGCCCGCCTGAATTGATCAAGCAGGTGATGGTGGAGATGAACATGAAGAACATCACGAATCCGTATGGCCTGACGGAATCGTCGCCTGTTATCACGATGACCGATCCTGCGGATACGTTCAAGCAGCGGACGGACACTGTCGGCAATTGCCAGCCGCATATCGACGTGCGTCTTTTCGATGCGAAGACTGGCGAAGAGATCACGGAACCTGGCAAGCCTGGCGAAGTCGTTTGCTACGGATATAACGTCATGAAAGGTTATTACAACATGCCGGAAGAAACGGCCCGTACGATTACGCACGGCGGATGGCTGCACAGCGGCGACGTCGGCATCTTCGATGAAGAAGGTTATCTGTACATCACAGGCCGTTTGAAAGACATGATCATCCGCGGCGGTGAAAATATCTATCCACGTGAAATTGAAGAGTTTCTGCTGACGAACAAGAACAAAGTCTTGGACGCAGCGGTCGTCGGAATTCCAGATGAAAAATACGGCGAAGTTGTTGGCGCGTTTGTGATTCCGCGCGAAGGCGTATCGCTTTCCGAGAATGAATTGCGCGATTACTGCAAAGACAAAATCGCGTTCTACAAAACGCCGAAATACTTCTTCATCGTGGATGAATTCCCACTGACGGCTTCTGGAAAAATTCAGAAGTTCAAGCTGAGGGAACAAGCCAAAAAGTTAGTGGGAATAAAAGCTTAACCTTTAACTGTCGATGGATTATAGCAAAAAGCATAAAGTTATTTAACTTTATGCTTTTTGCTTTTGGTATATTGAACTTTTCTTCGCTCATTATATATTATTTAAAAGATTGACTAATTTTTTCTTTTAAGAAACAACATCATGTTTAATAAACTTAATGCTGATTTTTTTAAAAATATCTTAAAAAATATAATATCTTTTTTTAAGATATATTATTGCCAAATAATATTAGGTTTATTAGCAATAAGCATTGAGCTTGTTTTTTGGAAAATCGGAATTGAAATCAACGATTGGTACAGTGCATCTGATTTCATTCGGACTTTTCCTTTATTCTTCTTTCTTTTAGGAATTTGTTGTTTTCATAAAAAAACAGGAATCATTCTATCCAGCATCATTTCTTGTCTTTATTTAATATATCTCTGTGCCCAAATTTGGTGTGGAATATATCAAAAAATGAATCTTTGCCGATTACAGTATTGTTTAATTCTGGATACGAATTTTTTTGAAATCACAGATTTTTTTAAAGCTTATCCATTAACAATTATTTGTGTTTTAGTTTTAATATTATTTATATGTATAATTGCATTTCTACATTATCTTGCTTTTAAGAAAAAGGTCTCGAATTGGCATATTATACAAGTCATTGGAATTTTGCTAATAATGCCTTGGACATTATGGAGTGCTCATGGATATTTAAAACATAATTCCATAAATGTTCAATTAAGTTATCCTTTTGCCTTAGCTGAACTTCAAGCTGTACTATATGGTGAAACAATCATGAACAGCTTCGTTTCCAGAATACAAAAGGAACAAATAATGCCCGAAAATATAAATGTAAAATCTAAAACCGTCAACGGGATTGTATTATTGGGCGAAAGCGCCACTAGAAAACATATGAACATATATGGATATAATAGAGAAACCACGCCTTTTATGAGTAAACGTTCAACAGAATGGATAGCTTATGATAAGGTTTTGTCGCCAGCAAGCATAACATATATTTCCTGCGCATATATGTTCAGCAATGATCTATTAAACAAGAATGCAGATAATTTTTTATTAATTCCAAGTTTCTTCCATGATTTGGGTGATTCTTCAGTCACCTACATTACAAGTCAATATTGCAAAGGTGGATTTGATTCGGTTCTCATCAAAATCTTCGATAAATCAAACCAATTCATAATAAACAACAAGAATGATGATATCATCCTATTTGACAAATTCAAGGAATGCTTATATGGAGATGATAAATCTTCCAAGCGAATCTTTATCATGCATTTTTTAGGTAGCCATTTTCCGTTTCAAGGCAAATGCCCAAAGGAATTATCTATTTTTAGCAAAGAAGATCCAAGTAAAATCAATTATTACGATGATTCCATCCTTTATACAGATTATTGCATAGAGCAATATATTAAAGAGATAGAGAATTTACCCTCACCAACCTGGTGCATATATGTTTCAGACCATGGTGAGACTCCAGAATCCTACAATCGAAACATAAAAATGGAAGAATGTTGGGAAATTCCACTATTATTTTATTTTAATAAAGCCTACAAAGATGAATTTCCCGAACTAGTAGCAAAAGTCAATGAGGCAAAGCATATTTCATTTCAAACAGATGTATTCTTTGAAATAATTTGTGATCTGATGGGTGTAACATGGGAAAAATTTCCTTATGAAAACATTCCATATCACCCATCATTCAAATCCCATGAATTTATTTTTCCAAAATGATATTTTATTCTTTACGCGACATCTTTTTTGCTTGTAAAGGATAAAAAATTAATATTCATTAAAAAATGGTATATTTGTTTATATATCAATGCACCTATAATAAATAAGAAAATATAAATAAATGTCTGTCCTAATATTTTTATATTGTATTTTTGTAGGATGGGCATATAATATTTATTAAAAAACGGTGACAATATTACTCTTCGAATGACAGCATGGGTAACAAATATAAAGGCAGAATATTTTCCTAAGAATAATCCGATTTTTCTAAAAATATTATCATTATAATTAATTATATCTGCCAATAATATGAAAACATATAATGCAACAAAAGGCAAGAAAAATAACCATAAAACATAAGATAAATTAAGAACAGGGAGTAAAATAAATGAAATAATCAGCAACAAAATTTTCAAGGACATTTTCTCAGGACAAAATTTTATATCATTCATTTTACCAACAATCATACCTAAAATGAAGATATGGCCCCAACCTGTAAAATTGTATCTCAAGGTTCGCCAAACATTATTGTTTTTAATCAACCAACCTGGAACAGTAATCAATTGAAGTAACAAAAATACTATCATCAATATGATTAATTGAGAATTTTTCATTTTTCGAAATATTAAAAACAAAACATATAGCTGAAAAATCAAACCAAAATACCAGAATATTCCTGGTAAGATTTCAATTATAGTAATGATAAAATTATTTAAAAGTGATAACTTCAATAAACTTTTTAATATTAAACTAAGATGTAACTTGCCTGAGCATAAAGTAAATAAAATCAAGAATATTTCAGCGGGCAACATCAATAAAAACAATTTTTTCCAGCTATAGATCACATATTTTTTTACATCCAAATCAACTTGATTTTGATACTTTTTCATCAATCCCAAGCCAGATATAAAAAGAAAAACAGGGACACCAACCCAGCCCAAAAAAGAGAAGATTTGTCCTATAATAGAAACATTTAAAGATTTTATAGCATTAAAAAAATCATAGGTATTTTGAACATCAAAGGAATTTTCATTCTCCATGACAAAACCTGTCAGTTCTTTTAAATGAAGCAAATTATGGAGTGCTATACAAATAATAGCATACCCCTTCATTATGCTATAAAAATCCTTATCATAATTTTTAATCATTATCCACAATACCTTAATTAATTTATGTGGCCTTTCACGGTCATACGGGATTTACCAATCCTGCGGGAGCGGGACTTTCCCTAGGCGACTGACGGCTACGCGTTCACAAACCAATTATTTTCCAAAATATTCTTGTGAATTTGCCTGGACATCACGAATCAATTCACTGACTTGGCTGGCTGGCAACCCCAGAGTCATTTGGATTTCTCTTTCATCGCGTCCCATACGTAGCATGTTTGCGACGATCGTACGCCTAGCCCGCTCCTCACCGATTTCCAGATTGACTTGTTTGACGTATTCAATAAATTTGTTCATCTTCTTCTATCAGGACTATTTTCCGAAATATTCTTGTGAATTTGACTGGACATCACGGATTAGTTCAATGATTTTACTGGCTGGCAACCCCAGAGCCATCTGGATCTCTTTTTCATCGCGGCCATTGCGCAACATGTTCGCAACAACTCTGCGACTGACTTGCTCTTCACCGATCTTCAGGCCATTCTCCTTACCGATTTCCAGATTGACTTGTTTGACGTATTCAATAAATTTGTTCATTTTTTCATCCTCCTGTTTGAAGCTGATCGAATATCTTTCCTTTAATATTTTGAGTTTCTCTTCCTTGGATAACGTCGGCGAAAACAATGTCCGCAACATCGCCATGAATGGCCCGCCGCCTTCCTGGTATTTTTCATTCAGGTAAATCATCACCATATCAAGAAGGTCGTATGGCGCGCCGATTTCGTGGACGCCATGCATTCCATCCTCCAAATCCAGTTTCGCCATACCGTATCGTTCGAACGTGTTGGCCAAATCGGGAGGTGCCTGCAGGCATATCCATACTGTATAGACCTTCTTTATGTCGTTGTAATTGCTGTCCGTGAACACGGTCTCTTTTTCTCTTGCGATTAAATCGCATTCATAATATATACCTCTTTTGATAATAGTATAGCCAGGATAAAAATCTTTTTGTATTTCTAGGTTGATGATAATTCCAATTTTGGTCTCCAGGTCTTGTGGAAGACGCACATGGATGCAGATATCCATATCCGTGCCACTTCTTCCATGCGTCGAATCACCTATCAGATAATCCACATCATTCAGACAGTCCAGACAATTACTGATAATAAAATCCAAAGGGCATCCTTTGAATTCCGGAAAACACTCCCGCAATATCCAAGCGACAATCTGCTTGTGAGTGAAAAGCATCTTGGAAATACCGTCCTGCGTGGTGTCTTGATCGAAAATGTCATGTATGTCATAGTATTTGGCCATATTTTGCCCTCCTTGAAAGCAAAGGTTTTCCAAGGGCATGTAATATAGCATCAAAAAATATTTTTACAAATTCTTAAATTATTAAAATATAAAGTCTTATAAAATCATAGAAAGTCATAACAAATCATATAGAATCACAGAAAAGAACATGCTTTACTACGATTTTTCGATGATGGTTTGACAGAATATACGGCAATTGGGCAAAAAAAATTCCCATGGTAGTCCATGGGAATTACGGATAGCAACGGTCCCGCGGGAACGATGTGGTCCCGCAGGAGCGGGATCCTCCCAGTTATGCAGTTGGCGGTTGCGCGTCTGGAGCGGCCCAGACGAGATGCGTCGGGGTGGCAACGGCCTTTTCCATCTGCTTGTTGTACATTTCGGCGTATTTGCCGTTCTTTTCCAGCAGTTCGTGATGGGTGCCCTGCTCCACGACATGGCCGTCGTCGATGACGGCGATGGAATCGGCATCCATGATCGTACTGAGGCGGTGGGCGATGACAACCGTCGTGCGGCCTTTGAGAATGTCCTTTAAGGCGGTTTGGATGGCGGCTTCTGACTGTGAATCAAGGCTGGAGGTCGCTTCATCCAAAATCAGCACTTGCGGATCACGCAAGATCGCACGCGCCAACGAGATACGCTGTTTTTGACCGCCCGAGAGGCGAACGCCGCGTTCGCCGATAAGCGTGTCGTATTTGTCTGGAAATTCTTCGATGAAATCCGCGGCGGCGGCAATTTTCGCGGCGGTTTGGATTTGTTCAGGCGTCGCGTCCGGAACACTGTAGGAGATGTTTTCCGCAATCGTTCCGTCGAAGAGGAAAACATCTTGCAGGACGAGACTGAAGAGGGAGCGGTAGGAGCGGAGCTGGAAGTCACGGATATCCTTACCGTCCAACGAGATGACGCCGTTCTGCGGTTCGTAGAAGCGGACGAGAAGGTTCGTGATGGTGGTTTTTCCGACGCCTGATGGGCCCACCAATGCGAGCGTCTTTCCAGCCGGAATGGCCAAGCTGAAATCTTTCAGGACGGGCTTGCCTGCATCGTATTCGAAATTGACATGGTCGAAACGCAATTCCTTTTCGATGCGATGGGCAGGCTCAGCGTCCGGCTTGTCCACGACGGCGAGTTCTTCATCCAGCATGTCGAAAATACGTTCCGTGCAGGCGACGCTGTTCTGAACGTGGGAGAGCGAATGCATGATCATGAAGACCGGTTGGAAGAACCAGTGGGTGAAGCGTGTGAACACCATCAAATCGCCGATGGTGATCTTCTTCTGGATGACGAAATATCCGCCAACGGCCCAAATCGTGATGTCCATACCGATGTTAATGAGCTGCACCATGCGGTGGATGGCGATGTTTAACTTGTCGGTATGCAATGATTTACGGATGAGCAGGTGGTGTGCGCCGATGAAATCGGCCGTTTCGTAAGGTTCGCGGCCGAAAATACGCACGACGCGGATGCCGCCAAACGTTTCCGCGAGTTTGCCGGAGATGCGCGAATGGTCTTCATGGAGATCGCGGAAAAGCGGCCGCATTACATTGAAAATCATGTATGCGACACATGCCAGAGCGATGACGAAGCCTGTGCAGACAAGCGTGACGACAGGACTGATGAACATCAGCGACCCTAGTCCGACGATGAACATGAGCAAGCTTGTAAGCGGTGTGAGAAAGCCTTCATACAACAAAGCGGAGAAGGAATTGACGTCGCCTTCAACGCGGGAAATGATACCGCCCGTCTTGAGCTGTTCAAGCTTTGACAACGGCATGGCCTGCATGTGTTTCATCATGCGGCGGCGAATGCCGACTTGCATTTTCGACGACAGCACACGGGAGACGTATTCAGATATGGCGCCGATGATGAGTTCACTCAAGGCGATGACCGCCAATGCGATACATGTCCACATCAATAATGTCTGCGGGCCGCGCTGCAGGACATGTTCGTTGAGGAACGGACCAAGATTCAGCGGCTTCGGCTTGTCTGCGAAGACGTAGTCGAGCATGAATTTGCTGGTCCACGGATTGACGGCGCGTAGAATCAAGCTGAACAAGCCGAAGAAAATCAGCAAGAAGATGTACTTCTTATGTTCGCCGAGCGTGCCCAAATAGCGTTTCAGATAATACGTGAGCGGTTTTTTGCGGGAACCGTCGCTGGGCATAGGCGGCGGGCCACCAAAGCCGCCATGATGGCCGCCGAAGCCACGCCCCATGCCGCCACCGAAGCCACCGCCACGCGGGCCCATGCCACCGCCGAAACCGCGGCCCATTCCGCCGCCAGGCCCGCCGGGCGGTGGGCCGTCCGGTCGCTTCTGCCCGAAGAAACCGCGTAGTTTTCTGTATTCTTTGTACCGTGTTTTACTGGATTGCATAGCGTCACCGTTTTTTGTTTTTGTCCGTTAGCGGCCTGGCGGCGTTGAATTCTTTGATACACTGCGCGAAATCGTTCGGCTCATGCTTCGGGAAGATCGCCCCATAGCTGAAGATGGCGTAGCCGCCGGACGGATAATCGTCGATCATCTGCAACTGCGCCTTCAGCATGTCGAGATCATAGTTCTTCCACGCCTTGTTCGGCCAGATACCGACGACGATGCGGCCTTTTTTCGGGCGGTTCTGATCGCTGAAATACGATTTCATGCGTGTTTCAAAGCGTTCCATATTGTTATCGTAAAGCATTGGGACGACGTCATCGACGAGATCCTTGTCCGGCCATTCGAACCATCGTTGGCCCATGGCGTTGACCGCCGTCCAATATCCTGCGAACGTTGCCGCGGAAATGTTCGTCTTCGGGCTGGTCTTGCGGATGGCGGTGCGGAATTCGCCCAGAAGTCGTTCGACGTTGTTGCAACGCCATCTACGCCAACGGGTAATGCTTCTGGACGGCGTCATATCATGGTTGTGGTTCGCGAAATCTTTCAACGACGCCTCGTCATACGAAAAATCGCCTGCGTCAGAAGGATAACGGATGTAGTCGTAGTGGAGACCGTCCAAATCCGGATATTTCGTGACAAGTTCTTTCAGCACGGATGTGAGATAGTTTCTTACTTCCGGAAGGATGGGATTGATGCATGCATAAAAATGATCAATGGCGGGATCCATCCGACGTCCTTTCTTGTTGACCATCAACCACTCCGGATGCTTGACAAATACATGGCCAGAACTCTCCGGCGGTGGCGTGCGGCGCTGCCAGACAGGCATGATGTTGACGTATGCCTCCACCCGCAGGCCTTTCTCATGGGCGGCCTTGATGGCGACGGCCAGCGGATCCCAGCCGGGATCCTGCCCAATTTTGTCGAGCTCGCCTTTGTGCAGTTCGATGGCCCATGGGTCGATGTTGGACTTGTAGAATGTCGTGGCTTCGCCACGGACTTGCAAGTATATGGTATCCAAGCCGATAGACTTCGCATTCTCCATGATTTTCTGCATCGTTTCAGGCGAATTGTACTCCCAGCGGGTCACCCATACAGCACGCGTCTGAGGCGGCCTTACGATGACAGGCGTCTCTTCTTTCGGTTTACGATTAAAGCAAGAGAAAAAGCACACGATGACGATGATGAGAAAAACTAACGAACAGGAGACAAGATACTTAATCATTCGATTTTTTACCATTCGACAAATACAGGAGGCAGGGTTTTGAAAATCTGTGCGGCAGCGTTGTCTGCGCTGAAATGCCAGACAGCGCTTCGCGGGGTACGTTTATGTCCGATTGTGTTTTTGATTGCGGAGGGAACTTGCAGTTCGCAGGAAAGCTTAAGGCCTTTGCAAAGGGCGGCGATTTGCGCAATATCCTGATCTGAAGCGTCTTCCGGCGGGGGGGGGAACTTCAACTCCAGTCTGTTTGGCGTGTTTTCCGCCGCCTTGGAAAAGGCGATGGATGGGAAACAGTCTGTCTTGAGAGCTTTTTCGAAATTGCGCGTCAGGATGATGATTTGAATCATTGTGCGGTTGTTTTTGGTCGTCCGTTTGTAGCCGCGCAATTCGATGCCGTCTTGCGGGCGGTTGTAGAATTTTTTGACGGCGGCTTCGCTGAGGAAGCTGTTGTTCGCGGGCGTGAGCGAGGCGAAATAGCCTTCGATGACAGGCAGATTTTCGTTTGGGATGTCGTAGATGTAGGTGAAGACGGCGGAGCCGTCCGCCGCGAGCACGATTTTCTGTTCAAGCTCAAGGCAGCCCGTGAGAAGCAGGGCCAACATGATGATGATTGGAAGTTTTGACATTATATTATATGGTTGAAAATGGACGATATGCGGCAGATTAGGCTGAAACAGCCGTTTAAGATAACTCCACAATGGCAATTGCGCAATGAAAAAGGAAAGAAAAGAGCAAAAGGTCGGCATCGGGCTGTCTGGTGGAACGGATAGCACGGCGGCGGTGATGCTTCTTCTGGAAGATGGATATGACGTCGTTGGTTATACGATGCTGACGACTGACGATAGCGCGGCCGTAGCCGCCAAGGCGGCGGCCGTAGCGGACAAGCTTGGCATCGAACATCGAATCATTGATCTGCGCAATGAATTCCAACGCAATGTCTTGGATGCATTGGTGGAAGGCTATGCCAATGGTTTGACGCCTTCTCCTTGCGTCGTCTGCAATCGAAAACTAAAGTTCGGCGCGCTTCGCGAGCGGATGCTCGCGGATGGTTGCGATTTTGCAGCGACAGGCCATTATGCGCGTCTGACGCGAGACGAAACAGACCATATTCAGTTACGGCGTGGGCTCGACAAGACGAAAGATCAGAGCTATTTTTTGGCGCAACTGACTGTCGAACAGCTTGAAACGGTTCTTTTTCCGCTTGGTGACCGATTGAAAGTCGATTTGAAGGAAAAAGTCAAAAGCCTTGGTCTTGTGCCGAAGGAGGAGGCAGAGAGCCAAGACCTTTGCTTCGTGCCAAACGGCGGCATCGGCGATTTCGTGGCGGAACGCCGCCCTGCCCTGCGGCGAAACGGCTGGATTGTCGATCCGGCGGGACAGCGGCTCGGCCGTCACAATGGCGCGTTTCAATACACGCCTGGCCAACGGCGCGGCCTCGGCCTTGGCGGGGGGCCATGGTTCGTCATGCGAACGGATATGGCGACGAACACGGTGGTCGTCGCCCATCGTGAAGATCTTGGCGTTTCAACGTTGCAACTCCATGGCATGAACTGGCTTGTGGAGCCGAAATGGCCCGTGGAATGCGTTGCGCAAGTGCGCTATTTGATGAAACCGCGGGAAGCGGTCGTCCAAGAGGACGGCATGGTGACATTTAAGGAGCCGCTGGAAGCGGCTCCGCCTGGCCAGCTGTGCGTCTTTTTCGACGGCGATCTAGTGCTTGGAAGCGGATGGATAGCCTAAGCTTCGCTTAGGAGCTAAGAGCTTAAAGCTTAAAGCTTAAAGCAATACTAAAAGAGCAAAAAATCACTCCTGCTTCTTTACGAGCTTCAGCTTTGGAGGCTTGCCGGAGGGGCGGTGGAAATCGTTGAACAGGATGTCCTCCGCTTCGGACGACGGGAGGACGGGCGACTGCACGACCGCCTCCAGACGGTCGATCTCCTGCAAGGCGGGGCGGAAGGCCCGCATGAATTCCGTCGAGCAGAAATTGCAGTTGTCCAAGATGTTGCGTCGATGCAACGGTCGTGATGTGGCGATTGGGGCGGATTCCGCAACTAACGCAAATGCAGACACTTTGCATTCCAACGCATGCGCCATGATGATTTCCATGACCAAATCATGGCCGACGATGTCCGCGCCAGACTGACGCGACGCTTCCGCCTCCGCGACCGTGCAGAATTGCGAGCCCGGGCGGGACATATAGACACACAGCCGTGGATCGATGCCACGTTCCACGAAAGCATTGACGAATTCGGAATTCTGATGTTGCGAAAGTGCGTCCATCATATCCGGAAATGGCGTATTGAGAAGATGATGGAGACCGTCCAGCGGTGAGACGCCGTGGCCGTTGATGTAGTCTGTCAAAAGCGTCCACGTGCCTGGTTTCAGTTCCGTACGAAGGCTGAGGGCGCCTTCGATGAAAACATGGCGGCGGATGCCGAGCTTCCATGCCGTGCAGATTGGAAAGACGCACGGATAGGTTCCAAGTCCTTCATAGAGATGACGATGGCCACGCAGCGCGAGAACGGGCACGCCCATGCACAGGCCATAGAGCAAAGACGGATGCTCACAGTCCGGATTATGGTAGTCCGGCATGTTCGGTAGTTTCGACAATTCAATGGCTTGCGGTGCTTCGTCAAACAGCAGATCGGCATTGAATCCCGTGCCGAATTGCACAAAGAAAGACGGCGTTTTCCAATTGGAAAAATGGTTTTCTATCAATTCGACGGCTTTGGCCAGTTTTTCAGAAATGGTTCGCATAGACGGTTATTTTTGGATTTTGGCGATGGCGGCGGGAAGGAGGGAGAATAGATCGGCCTGGACGGCGACATCTGCCTGTTGCATCATGAAGCAATTGGGATCTTTATTGATGGCGATGATTTTCTTTGAATTGCCCATTCCCACCCAATGCTGGATGGCTCCAGAAACACCGACGGCGATGTAAATATCTGGCTGGACGGTAGTTCCAGTCTGGCCGACTTGACACGCATACGGCAGCCAGCCGGCATCGACGACTGGGCGGCTTGCTGCCAGCGTGGCGCCAATCGCCGCCGCGAAATCGCGAACAATTTTTACACCGTCCGGCCCGCCGCATCCATATCCTGCCGTGACAATGACTTTTGCGTTGCGCAAATCGTTGTCTGATTCAGGCTTCGGGATGAAATCCAGCCAGTCGAAACTACCCTTCAATTTGTCTTCAGAGGGCGTCACGCGGATGATTTCAGGATTGATTTTCGCTGTAAACGGCGTAATTTTCATGACTTGCGGGCGGACCGTCGCCATTTGCGGACGATGTTCGGCCGTTTTGATCGTGGCGAAAAGATTGCCGCCAAATGCGGGACGCGTTTGGAGAAGAAGGCCCGTTTCGGGCTCGATGGACAGTTGTGTGCAATCAGCCGTCAGGCCTGTGTGCAATTTGACGGCGCAACGCGGCAGGAGGGCGCGGCCGACAGCGGTCGCACCGCCCAGCAGGATGTCCGGATTGTATTTTCGGACGAGATTCGTGAGAATTGATTCATAACGGCAGTCGTCATAGTTTTCCAGCAGCGGATGGTCGGCGACGATGATCTGCGTGGCACCGTTGGCGGCGGCTTCACGGACGGCGTCATCCAAATCATGTCCGATCAAAACGGCCGTCACTTGTGCGTCCGCCGTCAGACCACGTGCGCAGGATATCAGTTCCAACGCCACCTGCGAGAGGTGGCGACGTGATATTTCAGCAAAAATCCAGATTTTCATAACGTGAATGACAATAAAAAAAACAATAATTCGACGGTAGTTCTTGAAAGATAAACCAAAAAACCTATAATACTAATTTATACAAAAGGAATCGTCCGATTTTCCAAAAATCGGCCTGCCTTGTTTTATAACGAAATCAGAAGATAGAATAAATCAATAGAAAACGCAGGAGCAGACATGAAGAAAAAATGGATGGTCGCGCTGATGACGGCACTGGTGTTGACAGGTTGCCGCACGTTTACAAGCGTCGATGAAAAAGCGGCGTTGGAGGATTTTCAAAGCACGGATCCGATCGTTCGCGAAGCGGCTCGTATGAAATTGGAGAAATCTGGTTCTAAACGGGCCATCGAGACGATGGGAACGGCGTACTTGACGGCGGTTGACAGCAATTGGAAGTTGGCTCTAATCAACGGTTTGGGTGCCATCAAGAAGCCAGAGATCGTCCATTATCTGCTTCCGATGCCTGAAGACGCTAATCTGGCGGCGGCAACGGCGAAGGCGCTGTCTGGCCTCGGCACGGGCGAAACGGCAAAAGTCATTATCGATTACTTTGAAAAATCGAACACGCTGACGGCCGGTCTTGCGATGATCGACGAAGCGGAAGCCCTTCTGGCGAAAGTTCCGAACGCGCCCGCCGCAAAAAACATGATCAAAGCGGTTTATGAAAAAAGCAATTTCCAAACCGTCCGCACGGCGGCGATGATGCATCTCGTTCTGGATGAATGCAAAGCGACAGATGAGAACGCCGCGTTCCTCGCGGGTCTTTCGAAGCCCGAAAATGAATATGCGTTGAACGCCGTTCTGGCCAAATGGCTGGAAGTCGGCTGCAAATGCGCGAAGATCCGTCTGCAACCCAGCGGCATCGCCGAAAAAGACGTTCAGATCCACACGAAAGACTGCTTATATAACTACTTCGCAGAGACTTACGGTAAATATTCTCCAAAATCGCAGGCATTGATCATCGCAAATTTGGCGAAATCAGAGAACCCGCAGTTCGTCGGACTCGTTCGGAAAGCCGTTGAATCCGATGATGAAGTCATCCGTGCGAACGCGTTGGAAGCGTTGGGCGTTTTGGGCGATATCTCCGACCTGCAGACGATCATCGTCGAGAGCCAGAATCCAAAGAGCGAACTGGTTCGCAACACAGCCCGCCGCCTGATGCGTCATGTAAATTGGCCGGGCACTGATGCCTTTACGGCGATGGCGATGAAATCCTATGCGGAATACAAAGCGTTGTGCATCAACGTGTTGAAAGACCGCCGATGCCGTTCCTACAACATCCAGATCTTCAATGAAATCGGCGTGGAACGCGACGATGTCGCGAAATATGCGATCGATGCGTTGAAATATTTGGCAACTGACGACGATGCGGGTCGCATGGTTGGTTATCTGAAGAAAGGCGACCAGTATTTCGGGCGGATGGCGGATGCGGTCAAGACTTCCATGAAACGCAGCGAAAATCCGGCTAAATGGTCGGACGAACTCGTAAAGATTGTGGGCGGCGTTCAGCAGGACAATCTGAAGACGGTGCTGTCGCTGATCGCGGATGTCCATACGGAAAAAGGCTTTGAAGCGGTTGCGGCGATTGCGAAAGACGATTCCAATGAAGCGCGTCAAAAGATTGCGGTGGAAACACTTAATACATGGCCTGGAGCCGAGCAGACGGCGGCCATTTTGGAACACATGAAGACCGTCAACAACCCGTTTGATCGCGCTCGCCTGCTGGAAGGCGTCATCAAGGCCAACGGCGGCAATACGAAAGCGACAGCCGCTGAAAAAGTCGAAAATCTCGTGAAACTGCTTCCTGTTTGCGAACGCGATGTGGAGCGCGGCTTGATTTTGGACCAAATCGCGGCTATCAACGATATGGTCGCCTTCCACAAACTGGAAGAATTGGTTGACGACAAATCCGTCAGCGCCGTCGCCGCCTCCGCGTTGGCGAAAAACGCCAAACTGTACGGTCAGCCTGAATTCGCCATCGTCACAAAATCGCTCACGGAATTCATTGGAAAAACGACTGGTGACGCGCAGAAAGACTTAAAAGAAGCCCTTGCGGCCGTCTGCGCCCCATATGGTTACATCATGAAGTGGCGTTATTCGACCGTCTATACGGCGAAAGATGAAAAAGGCGTTGATTCCTGCCCGGCCGCCCACAAGGCGTTCTTCCTGCCCGAAAAGGCGGATTACGACTACACCAAATGGACGAAATTCGTGCCCGCGAAAGATGTAAAGACGCCAGAAGTCGTGACGTTGCACAAACTCCTCGGCGGCGATCAACGGACGGCTTACATCGTGTCGTACATCCACGTTGATGGCGACAAAGATGCCATCTTGGAGATAGGTTCCGACGACATGCTAAAGGCTTGGCTGAATGGCGATATGATTGTGGATTCACCGAAATACCAAGCACTTGTCCGCGCCGCCTACAAGATTCCAATCAAGCTGAAGAAAGGCAAGAACGTCCTGCTGATGAAGATCAGCCAGGGCGGCCACAACTGGGAAGCCTGCGCTGCATTGAAGAACGCAGACGGCGGTCTGTTGGAAGGATGGGAGGATAAGTTCTAACGCGTTGCGTTAGAACGCTTATAGCTTATGGCTTATGGCTAGTAAGAAAGGGACATAAGGGACTAAAATTTTACCCATAGGAGTTAGCATGAAAAAGATTTTCGTTATTTTGGCGCTTTTAGGTTTCTGTGCCGTAAAGGCTCAGCAGAATTTGCCAGTGTTGGGCGAAGGGTATCAAGACACGCCGTTAATCCCTGGAACGCAATGGCATGTGCATGACAACCGTCGCCCCTATCCGCCAGTCGTGAAGCCTGGCGCGTTCGTTTCCATTCCCGCTCCGGCGGACGCCATCGTGCTGTTCGACGGGACGAATATGGACAAATGGTGCAAAGGCGACGGGTCGCCGGCAGGCTGGCGGATTGTTGATGGATATATGGAAGCCGTTCCAAAGCAAGGCTCTGTGCGGACGAAGGATAGCTTCGGCAGCTGCCAGTTGCATGTCGAATGGGCATCGCCCGTCGGCGTCACATCGAAAGGTCAGAGCCGCGGCAATTCCGGTGTTATCATTCAGGGCATGTATGAAATCCAAGTCCTTGACAATTATGGAAATACGACATATGCTGACGGACAGGCGGCTTCCATCTACGGCCAGTATCCGCCGCTCGTGAACGTTTGCCGCCCGCAGGGCGAATGGCAGTCGTACGACATCATTTTTAACGCGCCTAAATTTGCGGACGACGGCAAGCTTGTCAAGCCTGCGTACATCACGGTTTTCCACAACGGCGTGCTCGTGCAGAACCATCGCGAAGTCTTCGGCCCGACCGGTCACAAGACTATCGGCAAGTATAACAAGCATGGCAAACGGCCGCTCTCTTTGCAGGATCACGGCAATCCGACGCGGTATAAGTATATCTGGATCAGAGAGTTAGAAGATTAACTGCCCTATGGGCAGTGCTTATGGCTTGTGGCTTAAAGCTAAAGAGAAAGGGACCAAAGGGACATAAACTGCCTTTCAGGCAGTGCTAATGGCTGATGGCTAATTGCTGATGGCTGATGGCAATTGCTTATGGCCTTTGGTTTGTAGATTAAGGTAGTTTCAGTATTTAAAAGAGCATTATGACATTACGGGCATTCATCGTCGGCATCACCGGCATCATCATCATCGGCGCAATTTGTTTTTTCAATGACGCGGTTCTCTACCAAAACCTGCTCATCGGTTTTCACATGCCGATGTCGGTTTTCGGAATGCTCGTACCGGCCATGCTACTATTCAACCCGTGTATGAGTCTACTCCATCGCGCGACTGGGTTGAAATTCCTCAGGCCGTTCAACCATAAGGAATTATGCCTTATATTTGCATTGATTCTGCCGACGTGTGCCATCCCCTACTGCAGTTTCATGCGCCTCATGCCGCGCGCCGCCATGTTGCCGCACCATTACGCGAAAACGATGCCCAGTTGGAAGATTCTGCAGGATGACGGCAAAACATACAAGCCTGCCACAGACTATCTGCCGCAGCAGATGCTGGCGGATCCAGACGTCGATAACGGCGATGCGTTAAACGCCATGATTCAAGGACTTCCGAAAGCGGATGGCAGTCTCTTCCTTAATCCTGCCAGCATCCCATGGGCAGCATGGAAACGGCCAATCATGTTCTGGGTGCCGTTGTTCGGACTTTTCTGGATAGCACTGACAGGCCTCGCGTTCGTTTGTCATCGACAGTGGTCACAGAACGAACATCTGCCCTACCCTGTCGTGCAATTCGCCAATTCCATGTTCCCAACGGAGACAGGCGGCCTTAGCAGCCTTTTCAAAAACAAAATGTTCTGGGTTGCCATGGTCTTTGTTTTCGCCCTGCATCTGAACAACTATCTCTTTGTGTATCATACAGATACGATGATTCCCGTGGAACGCGTATTCAACTTCACGCCGTTGCTCAAACTATTTCCGACATTCATGCGCGGCGGCGGGTGGATTCTTCTCTTCATTCGCCTGTATTTTTGCATCATCGCAATCGCCTACCTGCTACCGACCGATGTTTCGTTCGCCGTCGGTTTGGCACCGTTCATCTTCTATTACTTCTTCGGCGTTATGTCGAATTTTGGTCTAACTCCCCGCGCGGGTGCGACATACGGCGCGAGAATTGATTCCGGCATGCTACTCGGCAGCTACGTCGGCTTCTTCGCCATCCTCCTCTACACAGGGCGTCACTTCTATCTTTCCTCCTTGAAAGGAGCGTTCGGCTTCGGCAATGTACAGGAAACTGGCAAGTCATCCATTTGGGGCATGCGTGTTTTCCTGCTTGGTTTTGCCGTGCTCATGGTCGATCTCTGCATGCTTGGGCTTGACTGGCAAATCGCACTTTTGTTCCTCATCATCGGCATGATATGCTTCCTTGTCATGGGCCGAAT
>JAEEGK010014549.1_pt1 | contig 17571 bp, 14 predicted proteins | sample 8958771 | NCBI WGS metagenome assembly JAEEGK01 (sample SAMN16246547, study PRJNA631951) | gut metagenome | biome: gut microbiome; feature: rumen; material: SC-attached | host: Bos | place: Iran: Karaj | collected 2018-10
CAGGCTCCACCGGCTATGGCTACGACGATCTGGGCCGGGAGACCCTGGAGAGGGTTTTTGCCCAGGTCTTCTGCACCGAGAGCGCCCTGGTGCGCCTGGGCTTCCAGAACGGGACCCACGCCATCACCTGCGCCCTCTTTGCCCCCCTGAAAACCGGGGACACCCTGCTTCTGGCCACAGGCCTTCCCTACGACACCCTCTGGAGCGCCCTGGGGGTCCACGACGAAAAGCCCGGCAGCCTTCGGAGCTACGGCATCGGCTTCCGCACCGCAGAGCTGCTCCCGTCGGGGACGCCGGACTTTGCCGCCATCGAAAAGGCGGCGGCGGACCCATCCGTGAAAGAGGTTTTCATCCAGCGGAGCCGGGGCTATACCACCCGGCCCGCCCTCAGCGTGGAGACCATCGACCGGATCATCGAGCTGGTCCGCGGCGTGAATCCCGGGGCCGTCTGCGTGGTGGACAACTGCTACGGCGAATTCGTGGAGGAGCGGGAGCCGAAGGGCGACCTGCTGGCGGGGTCCCTCATCAAGAACCCCGGCGGGGGTCTGGCCCCCATGGGGGGCTATGTGGCGGGAAAGGCAGAGCTGGTGGAGGCCGCCGCCTTCCGCCTCACCGTTCCCGGGATCGGCGGGGAAATCGGCGCCAGCCTGGGCCAGAACCGCAGCCTTTTCCAGGGCCTGTTTCTGGCGCCCCACACCGTGGCCCAGGCGCTGAAAACGGCGGTGTTCGCCGCCTCTCTTCTGGAGCTGCTGGGCTACCGCAGCTTCCCCCGCTGGGACGAAAAGCGCAGCGACATCATCCAGTCCGTGGACTTCGGGGAAGGCGAGCTGCTGCGGCGCTTCTGCGGGGGCATCCAGCATGCCAGCCCTGTGGACAGCTATGTGACCCCGGAGCCCTGGGACATGCCCGGCTACGACGACCCGGTCATCATGGCGGCGGGGACCTTCATCCAGGGGGCCTCCATCGAGCTGAGCTGCGACGGGCCCATGCGCCCGCCCTTTACCGCCTATCTCCAGGGCGGCCTCACCTGGGAGTCCGGGAAGCTGGGCATCCTCAGCGCCGTGGAGGAATTATTGGAGGAATAGGCAAGACAGCCCCTCCCGCCGCATAGAATCCGAGGGGAGGGGGTGTGCCTGTGAAGCCGGAGGGGAAGAAGCGCCGACGGAGAAGAAGCATTTTGGGGCTGACCCTGATCCTTCTGGGCGGGCTTCTCCCGCTTTTCGCCATGCTCCGGAACCTGGACCCCCTGGTACGGGACCTGGCGGTGGCCGGGGCGAAAAACGCGGCGGCCGCGGCGGTGCAGGCGGCGGTGGCCGCCCGGATGGAACGGGGAGAGCTGGAGGACCTGGTGCGGCTGGAAAAGGGGGAGGACGGCCTTGTCACCGCCGCCGTCACGGATATGCGGCGGCTGAACGCCCTCCAGGCCGGGCTCACGGCGGACGTCATCGCCCGGCTGACGGACCCCTCCGTTTCGGACCTGGGGGTCCCCCTGGGAAACCTGCTCCGTGGCCCCTTTCTCTCCGGCCTGGGGCCGAAGATTCCCATCCGCATCCTCTCCGTTTCCGAGACGGAGGTGCGGCTTCTCAGCCGCTTTACCGGCGCGGGCATCAACCAGACCCTGCACCGGCTTTTCCTGGAGCTCAGCGCCGAGCTGCGGGTCCTGATCCCCGCCGGAACGGTGAAGACCCGGGTGTACACCGATGTCACCGTGGCCGAGACGGTGATCGTGGGCCGGGTGCCGGAGAGCTATATGTATTTTGAAAGCGACGAAAACTGGGACGATCCCCTGGAGCAATACGACATTCTGAGCTAGCGAGGGTACGCGCATGGACGAGAGAGAAGAGCTGCTCCGCCTTCGGGAGGAGCTGAAGGAACACAGCCGCCGCTATTACGACGAGGACGCCCCCACCATTTCCGACGCGGAGTATGATCGGCTTCTCCGCAGGCTGGAGCTTCTGGAGGCGAAATACCCGGAGCTGGAGGACCCCTCCTCTCCCACCCGGCGGGTGGGGGGACACGTGGCCTCCGGGTTTCAGCCGGTCCGCCATCCCGTGCCCCTGGAGAGCCTGAACGACGTGTTCTCTCAGGAGGAGCTGCGGGAGTTCTGCGAGAAGACGGAACAGGAGACCGTTCACCGGGAATACACCGTGGAGCCCAAGGTGGACGGCCTCAGCATGGCCCTTTTCTACGAAAACGGGGTCTTTGTCCGGGGTGCCACCCGGGGCGACGGGAATACCGGAGAGGACGTGACGGAGAACCTGCGCACCATCCGCTCCATTCCCCGCACGCTTCCCGGCGTCAGCGGGAGCCTCATCGTCCGGGGCGAGGTGTTCATGCCCCTGTCCGTGTTCGAGGAACTCAACGCCCAGCGGGAGCTGAACGGGGAAAAGCTCTTCGCCAATCCCCGGAACGCGGCGGCGGGGGCCATGCGGCAGTTGGACCCGAAGGTCACCGCCGCCAGAAGGCTGGATATTCTGATCTTCAACGTGCAGCTGGCGGAGGGACGGAGCTTCCAGACCCATGCCGAAAGCCTTCAGTGGCTGGAAAGCCTGGGCTTTCCGGTGATCCCCCGGAAGATCTGCCGCAGCGCCGACGAGTGCTGCGAACGGGTCGCCGCCATCGGGGAGGGGCGGGAGAGCTACGATTACGGCATCGACGGGGCGGTGGTGAAGCTGAACTACCTGGCCGACCGGGCCTATCTGGGCAGCACCACCAAGGCGCCCCGCTGGGCCATCGCCTACAAGTACCCGCCGGAGGTCCGGGAGAGCGTCCTCAGGGAGATCGTCATCCAAGTAGGCCGGACGGGGGTCCTCACCCCCAAGGCGGTGGTGGACCCGGTGCGCCTGGCGGGCACCACGGTAATGAACGCCACCCTCCACAACCAGGATTTCATCACGGAGAAGGACATCCGGGTGGGGGACACGGTGCGCATCCGCAAGGCAGGGGAGATCATTCCCGAGATCCTGGGGATCGTCCCGGAAAAGCGGCCGGAGGATTCCAGACCCTACTTCCTGCCGGAAGTCTGTCCGGTCTGCGGCGCCCCGGTGGTCCGGGACGCGGACGGGGCGGCCTTCCGCTGCACCGGGGCGGAGTGCCCCGCCCAGCTCAGCCGGACCATCACCCACTTCGCCTCCAAGGACGCCATGGATATTGACGGCCTGGGCCCCAATCTGGTGCAGGCTCTCATTGACGCGGGGCTGGTGAAGACGCCCGCAGACCTGTACCGGCTCACCCCTGCGCCGGTGGCCGCCCTGGAGCGAATGGGGCAGAAATCGGCGGAGAACCTCCTGCGGGCCATCGAGAACAGCAAGGAGGCCGGGATGGCCAGGGTCCTTTATGCCCTGGGAATCCGACAGGTGGGCGCCGCCGCCGCCCGGACTCTGGCCCGGCGCTACGGCAGCATGGACGCCCTCATGGCGGCGGACGAGGCCGACCTGGAGAGCGTGGAGGACGTGGGCCCCATCACGGCGGCCAACATCGCCGACTGGTTCCGGGGTCGGCAGGCGCGGCATCTCGTGGAGCAGCTGCGGGAGGCCGGAGTGAAGCTGGAGAGCACCGAAGCCCCGACAGATACCCGCCTGGCGGGTCAGACCATCGTCCTCACCGGTACGCTGTCCGCCCTCACCCGCGGCGAGGCGGAGGCCCGGATCCTGGCCCTGGGGGGCAAAGCATCCTCCTCCGTGTCAAAAAAGACCAGCCTGGTGGTGGCCGGGGAGAACGCCGGCAGCAAGCTGCAGAAGGCCGAAAGCCTGGGGGTGAAGGTCATCGACGAGGCGGCGTTTCTGGAACTTATCAAGGAAGATGAAAAATAAGTCTTGACCGGCGGAAGGAAGTATGGTATACTTCCTTCCGCTGATAAGGCGCCATAGCCAAGCGGTAAGGCAGAGGTCTGCAAAACCTTCATCCCCGGTCCGATTCCGGGTGGCGCCTCCAAAAATCCTGCGAAAGCAGGATTTTTCCTTTTTCACTATTCACTCTTCACTATTCACTTTCCCGTATTCCAACTTGGTCCCCCGCAGGATTTTTGGAAGGTAAGAAGTAATAGTGAATAGTGAATAGTTTTTTTGGACGGGGGAGAGCAGAATGACAGACAGTCCTTTGATGACCAAATCATTCTTGATAGCTGCATCGAGGTGAAGCGGATACTGATTTCATCCATCAATACGGCAAAAGCAAAAGACGGGAACTGAATCCCCTGCGCTTCCTCATGTACGGAGAAAGGAGGGCGGAATGCAGTTTAAAACCAAAACGCCGATAGAGTTGGGCTGGTCGGGGGACAGGAAGTATTGCGCCGAAGCGTTTGACGGCACAAAATACTTTCTGCGGATTGCGCCGCCGGAGAAGGCAGAGCGAACGCGCAGGGCATTTGAGTACCAGAAGCGCGTTGCCGCGCTGGGGGGTCCGATTTGTGCGCCCATCGAGATCGGAGAATGCCCGGACGGAAGCGTTTACACCGTTCAAAGCTGGATCGACGGTGCTTCGGCGGAGGAGCTCGTTCCCGCCATGACAGCGGAGGAACAATACCGCCTGGGCCTGGAATCCGGCAGGATCCTGAAGCGCATCCACAGCGTTCCGGCACCTCCGGACGCGCCGGATTGGGAGCCGCGTTTTAACGCGAAGATAGACGGTAAGATCCGGAAATACAGCGAATGCCCGATCCAGGTCCAGGGTGCGGAGTGTTTTATCGACTACATTGAACATAACCGTGCGCTTCTGCGGGGAAGACCCCAATGCTTCCAGCACGGCGATTATCACATCGGCAATATGATGCTCCGGCGGGGAGAGCTGGTGATCATCGACTTCGACCGCTGTGATTTCGGCGACCCCTGGGAGGAATTCAACCGCATCGTATGGTGCGCGCAGGCGTCGCCGCGGTTCGCTTCCGGTATGGTGGACGGGTACTTCGACGGCGGTGTCCCCCGGGAATTCTGGCAGCTCCTGGCGCTTTATATCAGCAGCAACACCCTCTCCTCCATTCCCTGGGCGATCCCCTTTGGCGAAGGTGAGATCCGGACCATGATCCGGCAGACGGAGGAGATCATGGGCTGGTATGACCGGATGCAGGCCGTCGTTCCCTCCTGGTACGCATAACATCAATAGCGATTTTTTCATTTTCTCCCGGAACTTTTTCCCGCTGTTTCCGTCCAAAGGAATGCCAGACAAATGAAAAGGAGCGTTTCGTATGAAAAAGCTGTTGTGTCTTACGCTGGCCCTCGTGCTGCTGCTGGGCCTGGGCGTGCCCGCCGCCGCCGCAGGCGCGGAGAGCAAGGACGAGCAATTAAGGCGGGTCACCCTCCAGGTGAAGACCACCCTGGACATCGGGGACGACTACACCTCCTTCAACGGGGACTCCTACGACCGGGGGGACGCCACCTGGTGGTATCTCAGCTGGTACAAGGACGAGGAGGGCCTGAACGTCACCTGCGACAGCGATGGCAAGGTCTACTCCATGAACCGCTATTTCTACGACGAGAGCTACAGCTACTCCTCTTCCCTCCACTTCCCCGCCTTCGGCTATGCCGAGGCCCTGGCGGCGGCGAAAAAGTTCCTGCCCACGGTGCTGGGCGAGGGAGAGGATGCGGTCTTTGAGCCCCGGCAGGACAGCCTCCAGGAGCGGAGCCGCTATAACCTCAACGGGACCCTGACCCTGAAGGGGGTGGAGACGGAGATCGGCCTCAGTCTCACCTTCCGCACCTCCGACGGGCTCCTTCTCTCCTTCTACCGGGACGACTCGGAGCAGCTCATCACGGGGGGCGTTCCCTCCGCCGTGCCCGCCTTCGGGGCCGCGGAAGCCCTGCCCAAGTTCTCGGAGGCGGTGAGCAGCAGCCTGGAGTGGGCCTATACGGACTACGAAAAGCACGAGGCGCGGCTCACCTACCGGATGGGCCTGGACTACGGCGTGATGCTGGACGCCCAGACCGGGGAGCTCTTTGACCGCTGGAATAATTTCCGGGGCTATTCCAACGCCGCCGGGGCCGCCATGCCGGAGGAGGCCGCCGCCGCGGACACGTCGAAGGGCCTCACCGCCGTGGAGCTGGCCGGGGCGGAGAAGCTGGAGGGCGTCCTGGACGGGGAAAAGCTGATGGCCCTCGCCAGGGCAGAGCGCGCCTTCGGCATCACGGAGGACTACGTCCTGGGGAGCGTGAACTATCGCGCCGCCGAGGCCGCCGTGGACCCCGCCACCCTGGAGGAGGGGCAGGAGACCGACGACAGCGTGACCGCCTCCTTCACCCTGGTGAAGACCCTCACCGGCCCCGGCGACGGCCTGACGCAGGAGGAGTACGACGAGCTTACGGAGTCGGGCTACACCCCCACGATCTATAAATACTTCACCGCCGACGCCCGCACCGGCGAAGTGCAGGGCCTCAGCACCTCCTACTACGGCTTCGGCTGGAAGGAGCGGGAGGCAGCGGATGAAGAGCCCGCCATCTCCCGGATCGCCCTCGGCTTCCTGGAGGCGCGCTACGGAGACTACCTTCCCCTCTGCGAGCTGAGCTCCGCCTCCCAGAGCCGCTGGTCTTCCCCCCAGAACTACTTTACCTACACCCGCATGGAGGCGGGCTACCCCTGCCCCATGAACACCCTGAGCGTCACCACCAACCTGGAGACCGGCTTTGTGGACTCCTTCTCCTGCTATTGGGACGAGGAGCTCTCCTTCGGCCCCGCCGGGCCGGTGGTGGGGGAAGACGCGGCGCGGGAAAGCTTCCTTAAGTGCTACGAGGCCGCCCTCCGCTACGTCCTGGTCCCCCAGGACCCGGAGAAGTGGGACAGCGCCTCCTCCTGGCGGCTCGCTTACCTTGCCGATATTGAAAACGGCTGGGTGAGCGGCGTGGACGCCGTCACCGGCGAGGCGAATTACACGAGCTGGAGCGAGGAGGAGCTGAGCCTCCCCTATACGGACCTGGCGGGCAGCTACGCCCAGAAGGAGATCGAGACCCTGGCCTCCTACGGCGTGCGCTTCTACGGCGTGGAGGAATTCCTGCCCAGGGCGAAGGTCACGGAGCTGGATATGCTGCTGCTGATGCTCTCCGCCCGGGGAACGAAGCTGGACTACGGGGAATACGCGGGCTATGCCCAGGCCGGGGATGAGGAAGCCCTGCGCTGGATCTACAGCGAGGGCTATGCCCAGGGCTTCGTCTCCTCCCGGGAGCAGGATCCCTTCCGCAGCGTGACCCGGACGGAGCTCTGCCGCTGCTTCGTGGGCCTCAGCGGCCTGAGCGAGGCCGCCGCCCTGCCGGGCATCTTCCGCACCGGCTTTACCGACGAAGACAGCATCCCCGAGGCGGACCTGGGCTGCGTGGCCATCGCCAAGGGCCTGGGCGTGGTGCAGGGGGACCTGGACGGCGCCTTCCGCCCGGCGGACACCGCCACGCGGCAGGAGCTGGCCGTGATGCTCTACCGGTATCTGGACCGGTAAAAAACGGCGTCCGATCCTCAGCAGGGGGAGGGCGTCAGGCCGCCCCTCGCAAGACAGTTTTCTCATTTTCCGGAAATGGCATGGTCTTCGGGTCATGCCATTTCCTGTTCCGGCAGTTCGCTCAGAGGAATAGACCCGATTAGATCATAGCAGACAGCGGAGGAAGATCATGGATCATCAAGCGGAGGACCTGATCCTTCATTTTGTAACGGAAGACGACCTGGCCGAAGTCGCCCGGACATGGCCTGCCGATCATCATCCGCTTTCTGATGCGGAGGCCCGGAAAGCCATTGCCTCAATGCGCGCCGATTACGAAAAGAATACGAAAGGCTGCATCCGTCACCTCTGCCTCGCGGTATGCGGGGAGGAGCGTCCCGGGACCATCATGGGCTGGTGCGGGCTGGACGGCAGGAGGGATCCTGCGGAGCCTGAGATCTTCATCCTGCTGGAGGAAGCGTATCGAAACCGGGGATACGGAACGCAATGCGTCCGGGAACTGCTCCGGATCGCTGCGGAGGATTATGCGCTTCCCGGCGTTCACGGCGGCTGTGCCAAAGAGAACATCGCCTCCGCCCGAGCCATGGAAAAGGGCGGCATGGTCCGGTACGGCACGGAAGAAAACGGCGATCCGCTGTTCAGATTTACGGCAAAACAGAACGCTGAGCAATGAATCAGAAGCAGCTCGGCGCTGTGTGCGAGCGATACCGACCTCGCTTATACTATTCTCAAGCAAATACATTTAACATTTAATTGTTTTTATCGGCATGGGCTTTCGCCCATGCCTGCCGCTCGTTTCGCGCGGCGAGAAACGTGTAATGCCGTGTGGCAATTCAAACGCTTGAAAAGGCGGTTTGAGTGAGATCGGTATCAAAGCTTTCCTATGGGCATCCGCCTTTTCGCTCTCCTCTTCTTTTTCTTCCCGAAGGGGCTACCCACAGGGGAAGAAATATGATACAATACAAAGATAGGAAAGTATGCGCCATTCGGCGGAGAGAGGGACTCCATGAAACGCCTGCTCAGGCTGCTCCCGGCCATCGCGCTCCTGCTCCTCCTGGGCGGCTGCAGCCTGGGGGGGAGCATCGAAAAGCTCTACAGTCTGCCCCAGATGCCGGACGAGTATCTGGAGCTGCAGCACGCCGTTGACGGGGTGCTCGCTTCCGGCGCGGTCTACTCCGCCCCGGTGGACGGGGTCCACCGGCAGAGCGTCCAGCTCATCGACCTCAACGGCGACGAGGTGGAGGAGGCGGTGGCCTTCTTCAGCACCGCCGGGGAAAAGCCCCTGAAGATCTGGTTCTTCCGCCAGCGGGAGGGGAGCTACGAGCGGGCCGCCGTCATCGAAGGGGACGGCAGCAGCATCGAGAGCATCGACTATGTGGACCTGGACGGCGACGGCTGGCTGGAGGCCGTGGTGGGCTGGGGCATGGGCCCGGAGCTGAAGATGCTGGAGATCTGCTCTCTGAAGGGCTTCCAGGTATCCTCCCTGGCGGCGGCGGACTATACCCGCTACCTCAGCGCCGACCTGGACGGAAACGGGAGGCGGGAGCTTCTGGCCGTCCGCCGGGGCACGGCGGAGACGCCCGGCAGCGTCACCCTCTACTCCCTGGCCGGGGACGGGGAGCTGGTCTCCGCCACCCAGCGCCTCAGCGGAGGCATGGACGGAATCACCAAGCTTGCCGCCGGCGCAATCCGGGACCTGCCCGGCGCCTTCTTCGTGGAGGGGAGCTGCCAGGGGGGCCTGGTGACGGACATCCTCACTTACGAGGACGGGGTGCTGTCGAACATCACCCTGGACCCGGATACCGGCGTCAGCGAGGGGACGCTCCGCTCCTCCACGGCGGCCTTCCAGGACCTGCTGGGGGACGGGGTGCTCCTGATCCCCATTCCCAGGGCCCTCCCCGCCCAGGGGGAGACGGTCTACCGGGTCCTGGACTGGTACGGCTACAACAGCCGGGGGAAGCGGACCATCGTGTGCACCACCTTCCACAACTACTCCGACAGCTGGTATCTGGTCCTGCCCGACGACTGGGGCCCCATCAGCGTCCGGCGGCAGGACTCCGACGGGGGCGAGCGGGCCGTGGTCTTCTCCCTCTGGAACGGGGAGGAGGCGGGCGTCACGGATTTCCTCACCATCTACGCCCTCAGCGGGGAGAACCGGGAGGAGCTGGCCAGGCGGCCGGACCGGACCGTGATCCGCTCCGGGGGGGAGACCATCTACGCGGCCTCCTTCACGAACCGGGAGGACTGGCCCGGCGGGCCGGACCTGGGCTGGCTGCGGCAGAACTTCCATCTGATCTATTCCGAGTGGATCGCCCAATAAAGCTCCGCGCCCGGCGCGGGAAGGGAGGACGGCTATGAAAAAGGTTCTGGTCCTGGAGGACGAGGCGGCCATCCGCAGCTTTCTCGTCATCAATCTGAAGCGCTCCGGCTACGAGCCCCTGGAGGCCGGCACCGGGGAGGAGGCCTTCCGGCAGCTGAAGCAGAATCCCGACGTGAAGGTGGCCCTGCTGGACATCATGCTGCCGGACACCGACGGCTTCGAGGTCTGCCGGAAGATCCGGGCCAGCGGGAGCAAAATGGGCATCATCATGCTCACCGCCCGGACCCAGGAGATGGACAAGGTCACCGGGCTCATGACCGGGGCGGACGACTACGTGACCAAGCCCCTGGCCTCCATTGCCGAGCTCACCGCCAGGGTGGACGCCCTGTACCGCCGGGTGGGGGGCGACGACATGGCCGAGACGGGCGAGGTGGTCCGGGGCCCCTTCCGGCTCAACACCCGCAACCGCACCCTGGAGAAAAACGGGGAGCGCATCCGCCTCACCCAGGTGGAGTACGCCATCGTGAAGCTGTTTATGGACAACCCGGGCAAGGCCCTGAGCCGGGAGGAGATCCTGGCCTCCGTCTGGGGGGAGGACTACGTGGGGGACCTGAAGATCGTGGACGTGAACATCCGCCGCCTCCGCCTCAAGGTGGAGGACGACCCCCAGACCCCCTCCTGCATCACCACCGTCTGGGGCTACGGGTATAAGTGGGGCTTCTGATGCGGAAGCGGAAGACCCGCCTGCTCCGGGTGCGGGGCCTGAGGAACCGCTGGATGCTCAGCAGCATGCTCATCATCCTGCTCCTGGTCCTGCTGGGCCTCAGCGCCTACGGGGTGGCCATCGGAGGCTACTACTACAGCGGCGTGCGGACGGCGCTGCGCTCCAAGGCCTCCTCTTCCTCCGCCTTCTTCTCCAACTACGTCACGAGGACCTACGCGGAATACTACCAGAGCGCCTACCGCTACACCAGCCTCTTCGACGAGCGGGACCGGCTGGACCTCCAGTTCATCAGCGCCTCCGGGCGGATCGAGGTCTCCACCTACGGCCTCACCGCCGGGACCCAGCCCGGCACGGAGGACATCGCCAGAGCCCTGGAGACCGGGGAAGCGGCCACCTTCCTGGGGCGGGACCCCTCCACCGGGGAACGCATCGCCGCCGTCTCCAGCCCCCTGGTCTACGGAGACGGGCGCATCATGGGCGTCATCCGCTACGTCACCAGCCTCCGTCTGGTGGACCGGCAGGTGCTGGTCAGCATCCTCATCGCCGTGGGCATCGGCCTGGGGCTCCTGCTCATCGTCTTCCTCACGAACCTGGTGTTCATCCGCAGCATCGTCACCCCCATCGGGGAGGTGACGGCCATGACCCGGCACATCGCCGACGGGGGCTATGGCAGCCAGATCGAGAACCGCTACGAGGACGAAATGGGGGAGATGGTGGACGCCATCAACGACCTGTCCATCCAGATCAGCCAGTCCGAGAAGGTGAAGACGGAGTTCATCTCCTCCGTCTCCCACGAGCTGCGCACCCCCCTCACCGCCATCACCGGCTGGACGGAGACCCTGAGCTACGACGAGAGCCTGGACGCCGAGACGCGGCAGAAGGGCCTGGCCATCGTGCTGGAGGAGGCCAGGCGGCTCACCAACATGGTGGAGGAGCTGCTGGTCTTCACCCGCATCGAGGACGGGCGCTTCACCGTGAACATCGAGAGCCTGGACATCGAGGCGGAGCTGGAGGACACCATCTTCACCTGCCGGGAGCTGATGCGCCAGGAGGGCATCAGCCTGGAGTACACCCCGCCGGAGGAGGAGATCCCCGTCATCCCCGGGGACCCGGAGCGGCTGAAGCAGGTGATCCTGAACATCCTGGACAACGCCGCCAAGCACGGGGGCAGCGGGAAGCGCATCGTGGTGACCCTCTCCCTCCAGAAGAACTACCGGGACTCCGGCCGGGACTTCGTTTGCATCCGGGTGCGGGATTTCGGCCCCGGCATCCCCCCGGACGAGCTGGGGAACGTGAAGCTGAAATTCTACCGGGGCAGCAGCAAGGCCCGGGGCAGCGGCATAGGCCTGGCGGTCTGCGACGAGATCGTAAGGCTCCACAACGGCCTGCTGGACATCGACAACGCCGCCGACGGAGGCTGCGTGGTGTCGGTGCGGCTGCCGGTGGGCCAGATGACGGCCAACGGCTGAGAGAGAATCGATTTTGGAGATCAATGCTTTTATGAAAGACAAGAACGAAGCGTGTTTTCGGACGACCATCGGCGGGCAGGCGCTGATCGAGGGCATCCTCATGCGCGGCCCGAAAAAGCAGGCCATCGTGGTCCGCCTGGCGGACGGGACCCTGCAGGAAAAGGTGGAGGACCTGAAGCTCATCCGGGACAAGTACCCCATCCTGGGCTGGCCCCTGATCCGGGGCGTGGCCATCTTCTTCTCCTCCCTCATCAACGGGGTCAAGGCCCTGATGTACTCCGCCGACTGCCTCCCCGAGGAGGAGCAGGCGGCCCAGGAGAGCAAGCTGGACAAGTGGATCGCCGCCCATTTTGAGGACGAGAAGGCGAAAAAGCTCATCATCGGCACCAGCGTGGCTCTGGGGCTGATCCTGGCGGTGGGCATCTTCATGGTGCTGCCCTACCTGGTCACCAGCGTATTCACCAAGGCCATCACCTCCTCCTTTTTGAAGAACGTGATCGACGGGGTCCTGCGGATCCTCATCTTCCTCGTGTACATCCGCCTGGTGACCCTGTCCAAGGACATCCACCGGGTCTTCGAGTACCACGGGGCGGAGCACAAGTCCATCCACTGCTACGAAAAGGGCCTGCCCCTGACGGTGGAGAACATCCGGCCCCAGCCCCGGCAGCATCCCCGCTGCGGCACCAGCTTCCTCTTCGTGGTGATGATCGTCAGCTTCCTGGTGTTCAGCGTGGTGAGCTGGGAGAGCCGCATCCTGGCCTTCTTCCTCCGGCTGCTGCTGCTGCCGGTGGTGGTGGCGGTGAGCTATGAAGTGAACCGCTGGGCCGGGGCCCACGACAACCTGCTGAGCAGCATCCTCTCCGCCCCCGGCAAGGCCCTGCAGCGGCTCACCGTCTTCGAGCCGGACGAGAGCATGATGGAGTGCGCCGCCCGGGCCCTCACCCTGGTGATCCCGGAGGAGAAGGGGTCGGACCGCTGGTGAAGACCTACAACGAAATCTACCTGGAGACCCGGCGCGCCCTTCGCTCTGCCGGGATCGAGGCTTACAGCCTGGAAGCGAGGCTCCTGCTGGCCGCCGCGGCGGACAAGAGCCCGGAAGACTTTCTGCGGGACCTGCGGCTCTACCCCGGCGGGGACTTTGAAGCGCGGGCGGCGGAAGCGCTGCGAAGGAGGCTGGAGGGGGAGCCCGCCGCCTACATCGCCGGGACCTGGGATTTCTACGGCCTGGAGCTGGAAGTGAACCACAATGTGCTGATCCCCCGCTCCGACACCGAGGTGGTGACGGAGGCGGCCATCGCCTTTTTGAGGAGAACACCGGAAGCGCGGGTCCTGGACCTCTGCACCGGCAGCGGCTGCATCGGCGTCGCCATCGCCGTGAACGTGCCGGACTGCCGGGTGGTCCTGGCGGACAACGACCGGCGGGCGCTGCCGGTGGCGCGGCGGAACGCCCAGACCCAGCGCCTGGGCGCCAGGGCCATCGTCCTGGAGGCGGACGTCCTGGCCCCGCCCCCGAAGCTTTTGAGGGACTTCGATCTCCTGGTCTCCAATCCCCCCTACGTCCCCAGCGGGGAGATCCCAGGGCTGGACCCCTCCGTCCGGGACTACGAGCCCTGGACCGCCCTGGACGGGGGCGAGGACGGGCTGGACTTCTACCGGGCCATCTTTGCCCGCTGGACCGGGCTCCTGAAGCCGGGAGGAAGGCTGATGCTGGAGTGCGGCGAGGGGCAGGCTCCGGAGCTGCTGCGCCTGGGGACCATGGCGGGGCTCACGGAGCCGGAGGTCTTCCGGGACACGGGAGGCACGGAGCGGGCCCTCAGCTTCAGAAAACAGTTAACAGTTAACAGTTATTGAGAATTGTCTCGGAAAAAGAGGCACCAACAGAGGAGGAACCCTTATGGCTAAGAAACGCGCCGCCCTGGAACCCGCCGCCCCGGCGGCAGACAAGAGGAAAGCACTGGAGACCACCATGGCCCAGATCGAGCGCAGCTTCGGCGCGGGGAGCATCATGCGCCTGGGAGACGCGGCCAGCGCCTCCATCGAGGCCATCAGCACCGGCTCCCTCTCCCTGGACATGGCCCTGGGCATCGGCGGCGTCCCCAAGGGGCGCATCATCGAGATCTACGGGCCGGAGAGCTCGGGCAAGACCACTCTGGCCCTGCACATCCTGGCCTCCGCCCAGAAGGCGGGGGGCATCGCCGCCTTCATCGACGCCGAGCACGCCCTGGACCCGGTCTACGCCCACAACCTGGGGGTGGACATCGACGAGCTGCTCATCTCCCAGCCGGACACCGGGGAGCAGGCCCTGGAGATCACCGACGCCCTGGTGCGCTCCGGCGCGGTGGACGCCATCGTCATCGACTCCGTGGCGGCCCTGGTGCCCCGGAGCGAGATCGAGGCGGAGATGGGGGACAGCGTGGTGGGCCTCCAGGCCCGGCTCATGTCCCAGGCCCTGAGAAAGCTCACCGGCTCCATCTCCAAGACCAACTGCGTCGTGGTCTTCATCAACCAGCTCCGGGAAAAGATCGGCGTCATGTACGGCAACCCGGAGACCACCACCGGCGGCCGGGCTTTGAAGTTCTATTCCAGCGTCCGGCTGGACGTGCGGCGGGTGGAGACCATCACCGTGGGCGGCGCCAAGGTGGGCAACCACACCCGGGTGAAGGTGACGAAAAACAAAGTGGCGCCCCCCTTCCGGGAGGCGGAGTTCGACATCATCTACGGCGAGGGCATCTCCCGCTCCAGCGAGCTGGTGGACGCCGCCGTGAAGCTGGGCATCATCGAGAAGGGCGGCAGCTGGTTCACCTTCCGGGAGCAGCGGCTCCAGGGGAAGGACAGCGTGAAGGACTACTTAAAGCAGAACCCCGATGTGGCCGACGAGCTGGAGGCCGAGATCAAGGAGAAGATGGCCGCCTCCCTCCGTCCCGCCGAGGAGCGGGAGGAAGGGCCCGGCGCAGCCGGCCGGGCCGTGCGCATCGACGCCGACGATTTCGAGGATTAAATGACCCTTCTGAAGCTGGAGCCCCTGGACGAGGAGCGCTTCGCCCTGCATTTTGAGGAGGGAGTCACCCTCCGCTGCGGGCCGAAGGAGGTGCTGGACTTCTCCCTCCGTCCCGGTCTCGCCCTGGAGGGAGAGGCCTGGGAGAAGCTGGAGGACGCCTGCGCCTACTGGGCCGTCCGGCGGCAGGCCGCCGAAATGATCTCCCGCCGGGCCATGTCCGCCGGGGAGCTGCGGCGAAAGCTGCGGGACAAGGGGGCCGGCCCGGAGCACGCGGAGAGGGCCGCCGCCTGGCTCCTGGACCTGGGGGCCATCGACGAGGCGGCCTACGCCGCCATGGTGGTGCGGCACTACGCCGCCAAGGGCTATGGGAAAAGGCGGCTGGAGGAGGAGCTCTACCGCCATGAGGTCCCCCGGGAGCACTGGGAGGAGGCCCTGGCTTCCCTCCCCGACAGCCGGGAGGTGCTGGACGCCCTGGTGCAAAAGAAGCTCCACGCCGCCCCCATGGACCGGGACGGCCTCAAAAAGCTGGCCTCCGGGCTGCTGCGCCGGGGATATAGCTGGGAGGAAGTGCGCTCCGCCATCGCCCGGAACGTCTCCCAGGAGGACAACGACTTCGACGACTGACGCCCAGGGCGTCGGGAACGGACTGTATCGGAGGAACACGGCATGGAAACCATCGGAATGGTCTCGCTGGGCTGCGCCAAGAACCAGGTGAACGGGGAGCAGATGCTCTCCCTCCTGCAGGAGGCAGGCTACCCCATCACCCCGGATCCGGAGGAGGCGGAGGTGCTCATCATCAACACCTGCGCCTTCATCGAAAGCGCCAAGCAGGAGGCCATCGACAACATTCTGGATTACGCCTCCCTCAAGACCTCGGGGAAGCTCCGCAAGCTCCTGGTGACCGGCTGCCTCAGCCAGCGCTATCCGGAGGAGATCCTCTCGGAGCTCCCGGAGGTGGACGGCATCCTGGGCACCGGCAGCTACGACGAGATCGTCCCCGCCGTGCGGGCCGCCCTGCGGGGGGAGAAGCCCAAGCTCCTGGGGGACGTCTCCGGCCCCCTCAGCGAGGCGCGGCGGGTCCTCACCACCGGCCCCGCCTGGGCCTATCTCAAGATCGCCGAGGGCTGCGACAACCACTGCAGCTACTGCGTCATCCCCTCCCTCCGGGGGCGGTACCGCTCCCGGCCCCTGGAAAACCTGGTGCTGGAGGCCCGGGCCCTCAGCGAGGTGGGGGTCAGAGAGCTCATCGTGGTGGCCCAGGACATCACCCGCTACGGCATGGACCTCTACGGGGAGCCCAGGCTGCCCCAGCTCCTCCGGGAGCTGGCGAAGCTCGAGGGCATCCACTGGATCCGGCTCCACTACCTCTACCCGGACCTGATCACCGACGAGCTCATCGACCTGGTGGCCGACGAGCCCAAGATCCTCAAGTATCTGGACATCCCCATCCAGCACATCAACGACGGCATCCTGAAGCGCATGAACCGCCGCGGCACCGGGGCGGAGATCCGCGCGCTGATCCGCACGCTGCGAGAGCGCATTCCCGGGCTCGTGCTGCGAACGAGCCTCATCACCGGCCTGCCCGGCGAGGGGGAGGCCGAGTTCGAGGAGCTGTGCGATTTCCTGCGCGAGACGCGCATCGAGCGCGTCGGCGTGTTCCCGTTCTCCCCGGAGGAGGGGACGCCGGCGGCGGAGATGACAGACCGCGTCGACGCGGAGACCGCCCGCGCGCGCGCGGACCGGATCATGGCGCTGCAGGACGGCGTCATGTCCGACTGGTACGCCGCGCAGATCGGGAAGACGCTGCAGGTGCTCTGCACCGGCGAGGAGGGCGGGATGCTGACCGGCCGGAGCTGGGCGGACTCGCCGGATATCGACGGCACGGTCTGGTTTGAGGGCGGCTGCCCCGCGGGCGAGTTCGCGCAAGTACGCATCACCGGCCTGATGGACGGCGAGCTGATGGGGGAACAGGTATGACGACGGCAAACAAGCTGACGATCCTTCGCATCGCGCTGGTCCCGGTCTTTCTGGCCGTGCTCTGCTGGGGCTTTCCCGGCGCGCGCTGGGTCGCGCTCGCGATCTTCATCCTCGCGAGCCTCACGGACCTGCTGGACGGCTATATCGCGCGCCGCTGCAACCAGGTGACGAACTTCGGCAAGTTCATGGACCCGCTGGCGGACAAGATGCTCGTCATGGCGGCCATGTGCTGGCTCGTCCAGTGCGGCAGGATGCCCGGATGGGCGCTCGCCGCGGTGCTCCTGCGGGAGTTCGCCGTGAGCGGGATGCGGCTCGTCGCCGCACAGCGCGGCCGCGTGATCGCCGCCGCCTGGAGCGGCAAGATCAAGACCGCCTGCACGATGGTATGCCTGTGCGTGATGCTGGTGTTCGACGCCGGCTGGCTGAACGTCCTCTGCTGGGCGCTGATCCTCGCCGTGACCGTCTGGTCCGGCGCGGAGTACCTGATCCGGAACCGGGACGTCTTCCGGGACGGGAAATAGCCGCTTCGCGGCGCGAAGCGATCCCTCCCCGCCCCACCGCGGGCGCAGATCTGATGAAAGGGGGCCGCGCACCATGTACAGACCGCTTGCGGACGAGATCCGCCCGCAGACGATCGACGAGATCGTCGGACAGCGGCACATCCTCGGG
>JAEEGK010014550.1_pt1 | contig 17570 bp, 17 predicted proteins | sample 8958771 | NCBI WGS metagenome assembly JAEEGK01 (sample SAMN16246547, study PRJNA631951) | gut metagenome | biome: gut microbiome; feature: rumen; material: SC-attached | host: Bos | place: Iran: Karaj | collected 2018-10
TATCCCGCAACGAAGACGGCGCAAGTAAGCCCTTCTTTTTCTACGCTAACGGACAGTACTTGCTTGTTCCGCTTACGGCGCCGTTTTTCGACGGGTGGTTGGTAATATTCAAATAGGGAGTATTCCTCAGTCGATATTCTTCAGATTGTATTTGTCCGTACCCAGTCCGATACTGACGGCATAGTCGATGATGTGGGTGCCGTGCTGGCGGTTGATCCGCTGCTGGAGCGGCTTCGCGTCGTCACCGGTGGTGTCGACATGGCCGAATACGAGGTCCAGGCAGGCCTTGTCCAAAGCAACCGGATCCGTGGAAGCGAGGATGCCGATGTCCTTGACCTTCGGCGCCGCCGGATTACCGTCACAGTCGCAGTCCACGGACATGTTGTTCATCACATCGATATAGACGATGTCCTTCCCTTCCTGCTTGAAATAGTTGTGGACGGCCTGCGCGGCTGCAGCCATGGACTCCAGGAAAGCATCCTGCTCCGCCGTTATCCAGTGGGAAGAGGACTCGCCGGCCGAATGGATATTAAACTTGCCGTGGGTGGAAGCGAAGCCGATGGACTGGTTTTTGAGCACACCCCCGAAACCGCCCATCGCATGCCCCTTGAAATGCGCCAGGTTGATGACGAAGTCATAGTTGGCGATATGGGTGCCCACGATGTCATACTGGATATGTTTTTTATCAACGACGGGGATCTGCATCTCCCCTTCCTCGTCCATGATATCGACCTTGGCGATCTGGTCGAATCCGCGCTCCGCGATGGCCTTCCGGTGGTCGGCCGTAGACATCCGGTTTCCTCCGTAGGCCGTGTTGCACTCGATGAGCGTACCGCCGACCTTATCCACCAGGTCCTTGATGAAGGCCGGACGCAAATGGTTGCTCTTGGACGATTCGCCCGTGGAGATCTTCACGCCCACGCGGCCGAATGCCTCCACGCCCAACGCCTCATAAATCTTCACCAGCCCCTCAGGACTGATGTCACTGGTAAAGTACACCGTCGGGGCATCGGGAATCACGGTGGTCGCAGTAGGGGGAATGTTCTCGGGGCCCGTGCTCCCCTGAGCATTCTGGGCGGCCTTCTTCTTCCCGCCGCAAGCTGCCAGCACACACAGCGCCGCAAGGATGGTTAAGAAACGTTTCATAACTGTATTACTCGCTTAATTACTATTCTACCTTACAAAACTTGCAGTCAGAGCTTCCGGGCGCGGACATCCGTGATCATGTCCTTGCGCTCCTCAGAGGGCTCGATATAGGATGTCTCGACCGTAAGGTCACCTGCCGGCGCACCGTAAGTGACAGTACCGGTGTGCGTTACGATGCTGGCACCATTGTAGGTGGCTTCCACGTAGAAACGGTACGTTCCCTTGGCGACCGGCTGACCCGCCTGGTCCGTGAAGTCCCAGGTGAAAGTCTGCAGTCCGCTTTCAGCCGGCGTGGCGCCGGTAAAGGCATCCAGTTCTCCGTCCGACAGGTCGTCGGCATGGACATGCTGGACCCACGTCGGCATGCATGAGGTACGGTAGGTGTAGCCTCGCTGCGGCTTGGAGCCGTCACGGCTGCGCCCCTTGGCGGTGAATTCGGTCACGAACAGGGTATTGACAACCTGTCCTTCCCCGTTCTCAATCCAGACGGCGTACTGGTTGGATCCGCCACCCGGCTGCTTGTTATACTGGAAGGAGATTTCCAAACTGCCCGGCTTGGCCTTGCAGGCACCCATCAGCACGATGGCGGCGCAGGCCATCAGGAAGGAAAGGGCTTTTCTCATAGTGCGTATTGTTTTCTTACTTATTCTTCAGATATGATTTTTTCGTCAGCGCCTTGACTTGCTTCAACGCTTCCTTGGACATGGGCAAGGCCTTGATGGCATCCAGTTCCTCCTTCGGCGTTTCAATGGTCGCACGATTTGCACGTGCAATCGCATATCCATCCTGAAGGTAGCTTGTATGATAACCCGGGAAAGAATCCATCATCGTTTTATAATCCTCCGGTAAAACGATTCCCGAATCCTCCTTCTGCATAATCTCCGCCAGGGACAGGGGAGCGGCCAATTCTTTCTCCAGGCCTTGGACGGCCGTGGAGGTCGCCAGATAATCATAGTTTTTGTCAATGGACTCAACCTCATTGCCCAGTTCCCGGAAAGACTGGAGATAATTCAGGAAGCGACGCCTGCACTCTTCACGAGCGGGGCTCCCCCATGAAAGTTGCCCTTCAGTGATGAGTTCAACGCCACCGGCATCCTTGAACCGCCGGACCCGTTCATTGACGATAGCATCCCGCTCCTGCGTCTTCTGGGCAAGCTTTTCCTGAAGCAGTTCTTCCATGTTCTCTTTCAAGACGATAGCCGCAGAAGACCGGGGATCATTAATGAAAGCCATCATTTCCGGAATGGAGCCGGAGTCGTACAGGATGGAATACTGTTCGCTGGCCCAATCGCGGTCCCGGAGCCGCTTGATCGCTCCATCAACCATGGTTTCCAGATCGAGTGTCATCAGAGGGTGAGTTTTCAGTGACGCCAATTCATCGATGACCTCGCAATCTTCCACATAGTCACGGACATAGGTCCGGAAAAAAGACTGGATTCCTCGCTTGACGGCCAAGCTCTGCTCCCCAAAACTTTGTTTCATGGTCTGATAATCGTCTTCGCTATGCTCCAGCCACCACTTTTCGACAAGTTCGGCATTTTGTCTCTCTTCCCGGACGGCCAGTTCATCTCTTGCATTCTTGATAATCTGACCGTACCGGTAACCCATCAGATTCGATATCTCCAGCAATTCGTCCAACTGGTCTGTACTGGTGGCAGCATTGATATGATCCATCAGATACTTGGCACCGGCAGGCTTGATCATGTGCTGCTTACCGGGAAGAGGACCGGGATAGGTCACTTCATCGCTGTCTCCGCCATACAGGAACACATCATTTTTCCAAAAGGACCCCAAACTGCGTTGAAAAGACTCAAAAAGGTCCTTCCGGTCCTTGAGCTTACTGAACTTGTCGAGAAAGTCCTGCGTATCTGTCGCATAAAACAGCATCTGTTTATACAGGCAATGATACCACCGATGTGACGGGTAAAACGCCTCGGCAAAAACACGCCACGAGTCGTCGGGATCGATCTTCGCGTAATACTGACTGAACAGGTCAAGGGCTTTGTCGACATCCTTTTTGAAGCCGTACTTGTTATTGAGATAACCCGCAATCTCATATTCAAAGATGACATGGAAAGCATAGGTCCGGCCGGACCAGCTCCTTTTTGTATCAAACTTCTCAAAAGCCGCATGGGCATACTTCAAGGCCAATGCCGGATCCGGTTTCCGATTGTCATACTTCCCTCTCCAAGGGACGTAACCGGAAGGGAAATAATCGGAATTGAGTGTCGCGCCGAAACCGCCATAGTAATTCGCGGCAAGCGCGCAAACATCGTTATCCTTCAGCGCATATTTTGCCATAAGATCCTCGGCTTTCGAAATATTCCTGGGAGTTCCCGTTTCCGTCAAATAGCAAACGATCGCCCCATAGGCAGATGCCACCTCACCTTGCTTCACTCCTTCCATAAAGGTTTTAAATGCAGTGTCCTTCCAGCCTCGTTTCAAATAATCATAGCCTTTGTTCATATAATAATACTGGCCCGACGCAACTTGAAAGCCCAGCAAAAGGAAAACGAGCAAAGAAATAGTCCTACGCATATTGGTTATCGTTTATGGGTGAATTCTGTCAGGAAGTGCCTCGACTTCCAAATCCAAATGTAAGCATTCTCCGGCATTTTTCCAACGACACCCTGAACTGAGGTTTTAAGGAGGGCGGACGAAGACTGTGTAAAAAGGATTAGGGGTGTTTGGTTCCTTTTCATTATCTTTGTCCTATACTTAAAAAACACGCGAAATCCCGACGATGGATTATATTGCGGTCCAGAATCTGGATTACCGGTGGGGATTCATCAGTCCATTGATTACGCCGGCCGTGAGCTGATCCCTTTCAGTCAGCCCTTCTTCTATACCTACGGAGAATAATAGGACCGGGCGAATTCTTCCGCAAACGTCAATTTGATTCGCGGCCTTTTTTCGTTAATAAGCGCCTCCAAAGCGTGCATCCGTTGTTGCAAAGTTCCCGGGGCGGCCGAAAAATGTGTAGAAAGGCCCGATTTACACAAATAATGGCGAAAATGGCCGATAATTGTGTATGGAGGGCCGTTTTACACAATTATTGGCACCGAGAGACCCTGCAGACGGCATTGGTAAACACAGGAATTCGCATCTACCCTCTTTACAGGCCGTTCTAGCAGATACACCACAAAAAAAGGCCTTTGGAGAATTGTTTTCGGGTTGATTAATTATGCGGAATGCATGTTCCCGGACTAACAATTGAGGTTGATACCCTGTTTCAAGTAATACGAAACAAATGGCATCTATTATAAATAACTTCTTATCTTTGTGTACAAGTTGACACATATCATTTAAAACCAAACTAAACCTAATAACCATCATTAAACATGAAAAAGAGAGTTACTGTACTATTATCGGTAGGGCTTCTTTTAGGCCTTATGGGAGCCTCTGCCTCGGCACAAGACGGGACCCATGGAGTGATTAATGGTCACGAATGGGTGGATTTGGGCCTAAGCGTTAAATGGGCGACTTGTAATGTGGGAGCCAAGACCCCGGAAGCATATGGTAATTATTACGCCTGGGGCGAGACAAAGCCCAAAAAACAATACCGGACAGATTGGGGGAGCTATCGGTTTCTCAAAAGGATTGACGATGATTCCGCCGTGGTACTATCGAAGTACACCAATGATGATGGCAAGAAGCGTTTGGACGATGCTGACGATGCCGCCCGTGCGAATTGGGGAAGCACTTGGCGTATGCCGACAAAGAGCGAATGGGATGAGTTGATCTATTATTGTAACTGGAAATGGACTAAAAAGGACGGTGTATCAGGACGTTTGATTACAGGTCGGAATGGAAACAGTATCTTCCTTCCTGCCGCAGGTTACCGTATTGATGCAGAAACCCACTATGCTGTAAGCCGGTGTAATTATTGGTCTTCTTCACTCTACTTTGGAACTCAGGCCTATGGTGCAGATGTCAGTGAAGGACGTTTGGTATATGATAGTTTTTGGCGCTATCTCGGTCTCCCTGTCCGTGCCGTAACAAATTAGTATTCTCCTTGTTAACTGAGAATTCTGAACCCCGACATCTAATCCGTGAAAGAATACCCTTTCCACAAAACAATATCTTAGCCATGCAATAATGAGAGAAAACGGCAGTTACTTCAGAAATGAAATGACTACCTATTTTCATGGAGGAAAAAACCGATAATAACGCCTTTACATCCTCGGCTTAACCGGTGCCGCCCAGAAAGCATCGGCATCTGGTGTAACAATCTCTCCATCGTTTTTGAATACGCCAAAGTTGAATCCGCCATAGCCTGACGGAACAAGATAGATGTACTGGCCAACCTCACGCTCCCGGTTATCCCGGTCTTCCTGGTAGTAAGAAAGCGTCTCCCAACAATTGAACCAGTAGGAGTTCTTGGCCATATAGGCGTAATGATTATTCAACTTTGTGGTGGCTTTCTTGAATTCCGGGTGATACTGCATCTTTTCGCCGGAAATATAATGCTCCCGGATCTCCCTCAGGGAAAGCGGTGTGCCGTCCATGTCGGAAGCATAGTTCCCATCCATATCGGTGTCAATCATCGCCCATTTGCCAAGCTCCGGCAGCCAGACTTCATTGACAACGTGGCAGTCATTATCATTCTTATCTTCCGGCATGCAGGTGACATACCGCGCGTCCAGACCGGCGGCGAGCATCAGTTCGAATGTGAGTATGCTGTGCAGACGGCAGTTGAATGCCGGTGCGACGTTCTTGGTATACTCCCACAGGTCGATTGCGTTGCGGTGCTCCGGTTCTATCTCCTGGTTGTCGTGCGGAATGTTCGATGCGACGAACCTGCCGATGGCGAGCGCCTTGGTCCATGTATCCGCATCCGCGTCGTATAACTTGTCCAGTTGGAAATAATCCCGAATCTCTTTGGCCCGGACGGGGTCCTGGATGATCTTCATCTCAAAGGAAACCGTATCCTTCGCAAAAGGCCCGGATGTGCGGAGCTGCTCCACATATTCACCGAACCGTCCTTTGGTTGACGGATAGATAGAGATGGCCGTTTCCCCATCAAGTAAGAAAAGGACGAGCACAGTGAACAAAATCCCTATCACGGCGAATATGCCCCAGATAACCTTCAGAAACTTTTTCATACACGACAATTTGAAAATACCGAATATAAGATGATAATATGGCAAAGATAGAAAAATATATTGAAAAACAATAAATTTTATAAAAAAATCGATAAGTGTCACCACCTTCCCGTCACGAGTCGAGCAGCGAAAACCAGCCGGCGCACATGTACGGCCATCAATGAGGATTGTCATTCGTCCGTAATGGTCACCGCTTTCTCTCCGATGGTCTGCATCTCTCCTTCGTCCATGGTGATTGTGACCCGGCGTCTGCTCCACCACTGCGTGGGCCATCCGGTGGCCAGGTCGATTTCCGTCGCCGTGAACTGCTCCGCCTGCATATGGGTTTCCGCGATGCCTGCGTCGATTTCCTTCTCGACGTCTTCCGTTGTGAAACCCTCAGGAAGGACGTCCGTAGTCATGCTGAGCATGGATTCAGTAATGGATTCGGGACGTGTTGATGGTCACAAAGTCGGTTTTGCCGTTTCCGTCGTTGTAGAGAAGGACGAGCCGGACTCCTTCCAGGAAAGGGATGGCGTCTCCAAAGGCGTGCGCGTCTTCAAAACGCATGGGCGCGGCAAACTGCACGGTATGGGTCGTGTGGTCTGTGACGGAGATTTCTTGCACAAAGGTACATAAAAAGAGACAAGTCTCTCTTCAAATGGAAACGACCGATAAAATCGGTTTACGAAGAAATCACGAAGAAAAAAGACCCAGCACCTCCTCCCGGTATTTCCGGGAGATGGGGAGTTGGGTTTCGCCGATGGAAAGGAGATCCACGTCAACGCCGGTAACTACGGCCTTGTTCACCAGGTAGGACCGGTGAATCCGGATGAAATGGGGCTTCAGGATGGCTTCCCAGCGGGAGATGGGGGTGATGTTCCGGAAGCACCGGCCTTCGGTCGCGTAAACGACGGTGGCGTCATCGTTGGATTCCACGTACAGAATCTCTTCGACAGGGAGGGTTATCGGCTTCCGGCCCGAGGTGAACGTGATGGGAGCAGGAGGAGTCGGACGTTTCTTGTCCAGCCAGGATTCGAAGAAATAGCCGCCCGTCGCCAGGATAGTCAGGATTAGCGTGATGAAGAGCGGATTCGTCAGGATGAGCGGGATGGCGCTCGTCGGCGGGTAATCCCGGAGAAACCCGATGTAGCGGTCGGCAAGGAAGAACAGCATGATCTCCGCGATCAGGATGCCCAGGACGATGCAGGCGGAATCCTTGATCCCCGCCCATTTGTTCTTGAAATGGACCTTCGGGAAAAAATACCGGGCTGCCAGGGCGCCGGGCAGGAACATGGTGCCGATGAGCAGGGCTTCTGCGAAACTGTATCCCAGGCTGGTGACGATGATCGACACCACGAGGATGGACAGCACCCAGTAAGATATGACCAGCAGTCGTTTCATTGCAGTTGCAAATGTAACAAAAAACTGTTTCGTTGTCCATCCAAAAGGGGAATTTGGGGATTTAACCGGCCTGCTCGGGGTTTCGGCTTGCGGGCCGTCGTGCTTTCCTTTACTTTTGCCGCAGAAAGTTTAACCCCAAATCCATTTGCCTTATGACCAAATTGTTAACCTGGTTCGTTGAAGGCGGTCCTGTCTTCATGTCCATCCTCACCGTTCTTCTCGTCGCCCTTTTCTTCGCCGCCTGGAAAGCGCCCCGCTGGGTGAAGGAAATCGGAGCCCTGGCTTTGCTGCTCGGCTTCCTGGGGATGATTCTGGGGCAGCAGCAAGTATTGTCATACCTGCAAAGCGTTGCCGTCGAAAAAGGGGAAGGTGTCACCGGTCTCTTTGACCTGACCGCCCCCCGCATTCTCCTGGGCGGTCTGAAAATCACCCTGATTCCCCTCATCTACGGCGCCATCATCGACATGGTCGCCATCGTCGTGAGCCTCGTCCAGAAACCGCGCTTATAAATGTCCGGTACCGCGGACGGAGTGCTGTACAAATCGCGTTAGTCTCGCTTGTACACTAAAAGACATCTCTGGACAGGTTTTTCTGCTCAAGTCTTCCGGAATCGGGCGGATAATCGACCATATCCACGAGACTTATACATGGAATCGTCATTCTGTCGATGTTTTCCTGTACAAGCGAGACTTGTACACGTACCGAGTGTTCTGCAGACCTGGTGTCCGGGGCTCCACAAACAAAAACGCCCCGCATTGCTGCGAGGCGTTTGGAGCGGCAAACGAGACTCGAACTATTTCTTGTAATACATTGATAATAAGCGATTTATAAGAACACAAAAAGACAACAGGTGAAACATAGGTGAAACTTTCGTGGCTTTTCAGGACCTATAGGGAAAGCGACTTGTACGGCCACCTGTCGCCCATAAAGACGACTTCTATGGACTTCAAACATCAGGTTATTCTCTGACAAATCGGCTCAAAATTGGCTCAATAACGATGATTTACGGCTCAAGAGTTTGGAAATTGAGCCGTATACGTTTTCCTTATGAGTCGGAAGAAAAGAGCCGATATAGATTCCGCCCCGAGAATGGATTGGAGGTGGAAGGCCAAATCTCTTCCATAATTGAAAGAATCAGAAGCCTACTACATACCGGAGCGTGATGGCGGGAGTAAAAGCGTTTTTGGTGTCGCGAACATATACGGTGGTTGTTTCTCCGACATCCCAGACTTGATTATGCCAGTCGCTCTGTTGTAAAAGAACACCCAGTGCAAGGGCACCACGCCGTCCCACTTTCAACCCAACCTGCGGTTCAAAAAACAAACCATCATAGAGGAAATCCTTTTTCGCTCCGGGGACATAATCAACGCCTGGATACCCGAGAACGCCGATTGCATAACCGGCATCCACATGCGTGAAGAATTTTGACTTCCCAAAACCAAGACGGAGAAAAACCGGTATATCCACTTCATCATGGAAGCCCCGTCCATGTTTGGAGTCATATACTTTACAGGGTCTGGCATATCGCACCCCGGTACCTGCACCTATACTGAAACCGCCCCCGAAATCATATTGGGCCACAAACTCCGGCGAAAAGGAAACTTGAGGACCTTTACCGACTCCGACGCCGGCCACAAACTCCAAAGAATAGGACATACGGCTTTGAGCCGACAGTGTGATGGTGGCTAAAAACATCACGAGCAGGGTAATCAGGTTTCGTTTCATACTTTTTTCAATTAAATTCAAAGATATACAGTTTCTTTCATCGTCGAGATAGAATTAGCCGATATGGATTCCGCCCGTGGAAGGAAGGATTGGGGTGGAGGGGGCCTATCGCCTTATCGCCCGAGATGATTCGCCGTCTCTTGCCTAAAATTGCATCGTGAGCCCGTAGCCGGACGGGGAGGGGCCGATGTTGACTTGCAGGGCGTAGGGAGTGCCATCAAGACGGCGCAGGGCTGACAGGCGTGAGGCACCGAGCTGGATGGCGGAGAAGCCCAGATTGGCGACGAGGGCGCTGCCCGCCATCGTAAAGACCACCCAAGGAATCTCAGTTTTAAGAACGGGCCAGGGCTGGGAGTGCGGAAGGGTTATTTCGGTGCTCCTGGAAGGACGGGACTTCAGTTCCACGCAGGATGCCGCGAAGCCCCCGATGCCAAGGATGGACAAGGCCGCTCCTCCCCAAATCAGACCTTTCGATGATGCTGCAGTCGGAAGAGGCCTTTCCCCGACGTGTTTCTGAATGGATTTGCGGAAGCCGAAATAAGGGACGGCGCAATCAGTGATTCCCGCCAGTGTCATCCCCATGAAAAACATCGAAGACGCCATCCAAAAAGGATCGTAGTTCGTTGTCTTCGTATAACGGTTCGGCCATTTCATTTTGTCCAGTCCCTCGGTGGGGACTCTTTCCATATGGCTCGAGCCGCTGCGCGCCTGCGGGAAGGAAATCAGGCTCCCCAGAATTCCCACTCCCAGTTTTCCGAATCCGGTCAAGGTTTGAGCGCGATAGGGTCTATAAACCACGTTGTAAAAGTCGGGCCCATAGTACGACGACATCTCTTCCGGCGTCAGTGCCAGCACCCCTTCCGCCTTCACGCTAATCAAGGATTCCTCGAAACTCGGCGCGGACAGCAGGTTGTCCCGCACCAGCACACCGTCCCGGAAGCGCACCTCGAATCCGTCCGCAAAACGGATGGCATTCAAGTCCGTGTACCTGATGTTCATCAACTTGTCATCGACCGTCTGCATCTTCCGCTCCACACGGAGACCGTTCCTCGTGAAGGATTTCACCTTCGCAGGAATAGCCTCTCCCCATTTTCCGAAGAGCGTATCTGTCTGAGCGGAACAGACTTGCGTTGCCGCTGCCAAACTGGCAATAAGCAGGTAGATTTTTCTCATGGCTCAACGAATGCAACAATTTCCAAAAGTCAAAGATATACACTCCTTTCCACTATTCCTACGGCGTCCTGAAACCGGAAAGCTCTTGAGAATTACATTAATTCCGCCCGTGAATGGATTGGGGTGGATGGGGCATTATTCTTCTTGCCGATGAAGATGGAGTTTGATTTTGTCATTCGTCGACAATGGTCACTTCTTTTTCCTCTACCGTCTGTGTCTCTCCTTCGTCTGTGGCTATTGTAATCCGACGTTTGCTCCACCATTGGGTGGTCCAGCCGGAAGCCAAATGGATTTCAGTCGCCGTGAATTGTTCCATCGTCGCTTGCATATGGGACTCGGCGATGCCCTTGTCGATTTCTTTCTCCATTTCGTCCAGTGGCAGATCCTCCGGGAGAACGGTTTTCGATGCGGCGAGCACGGACTCCCGGAGAAAAGGCATCAAGGCATCACTGTCCACCTTGAAATAAGAGCGAATGAGCACAAAGGAAGAGTCCGATTGCTCCTCGTCTACCCAAAAGTGCAGATCGATCGGCAACTTCCCGGTCGTGTTCGGAAGGGGGCTGTTGAGTTCCTGTTTGACGGAATACTCCTGATCGAGCTGAAGCCGGGCTCCATGATAGAGAAGCAAGGGGACGACATCGTCCAAACAGGCCGTTACAATGGTTTCGGGACGGCAGACAAGGTCCGTGTAGGTGTCGATAAGACCTTGTCGGGTCACGCCGAGTTCCTTCAGGGCCTTCTCGTCGTGCTTCGCCAAGACTGCATCGACCGAAAGGGGAATCGTCCGTTTCATGGCTTCTATCAGTTCATCCAGGTTGACGATGTCTTGGACAGTACCGAATTCATTGGTCTGGGTCTGAATTACAATTCCTTCGGCGACCTGGCTTAAGACAGCAGCACCGACACTCAAGCTCAAGTCGGAAGAGAACACATCCTTGTAAGAAGTCTGAAGGATATAGGATTTTTCCGTTTCGTCGATGACCTCGAAAATCCTGGTCTCCGAGGCCGCATTCGATGTGGTTTCCGTGCCATCCTGTTCAATCTTTACCGTTGTACTTTTGCATTCATATACCGCGCGGTCTCCTTTATTCCAATAAGCACAAACTTGGACAGTGGAGTCAGGCATCATCTGTGCCGACGCAAGAAAAGGAAGGAAGGCAATTAAAGCCGCAAACAAGCGTTGTTTCATACTGGTCATCTTTACTCAGGCTGGGAACTCCGATTTATCGGTGTAAATATAAGACAATCAGCCGAAAAGAAAAAGGGCACGAATCCCTTTTCCAATAGCGTTACTTCACAATCTCATATTCATCGACACCCGGAATTAGTGCGATGCCGGTTTCTTCGAGGTGAATCTGGCCGGCGGAGTCTATGAAGCGCACGGTGAAGACTTTTCCTTCGAGCCGCTTTACCTGCCAGTCCATTTCGCCGGCAGTGTCTTTTTTCAGGACGACACAACAGGTTTGGCACGCGACGGTTTTTAAGTGGCTGATTATTAGTTGGTTGCACGGTGTGTGGTTCCCAGCCCCTTTGCAAATAATGAGGTTGGGAACCAGATGTGCCATAGGCGTCGGATTATCAATAACTTACAAGGTACTCGGTTCCCAACCTCCCGAGGATCTCCAGCACCGCCCCACAAACAAAAACGCCCCGCAGGACTGCGAGGCGTTTGGAGCGGAAAACGAGACTCGAACTATTTCTTGTAATATGTTGATAATCAATGATTTAGAAGAAACCGAAAAGACATTAGGTGAAACATAGGTGAAACTTTCGTGGCTTTTCAGGACGTATAGGGAAAAGGACATAAAGAGACACAAGGCAAAGGAAAAGACGCCATGAACTTCCCCAAAATGTATTTATGCCGGAGGTCATGGACGATAGAAAGCCTGGTGCCAACGCTAGTCATCAACGTTGACCAGCTTGCCTTTTTTATCAAACTTGAGTTCCAGGCCGCTGGCAAGTTCAATCTCATGACCCAAAGTCTCTTTGTCAATCTTGACGATGACCTGGCCCGGGAAACTCTGCCGGACATAATCGGCGATGGCGGCGGCTTTGTTAGTGTCTGAAGTTGAAGCGGATATCTGCCGGAATCCTCTCCAGGCCCAGATTCAGGCGGTCGGATTCGTAGTCGGAACAAAGCTTGGCGTACCGGGCCTCGAACTGCTCGGCATAGGTTCTGTCACCGGTCGCCTGCGTCTTGAGAACAAGGGCGGTAAGGTTTGAAAGGGCCTTTTCCATCTTCTTGAAATCCAGGGAATACTTTCCCGAAGCCTTGCGCTGGAAGGCACCGGCCTCCGCCAGGTAATTATAGATGATGATATTGGCCCGGCCCAACGCGGAACCCTCTCCGAAGCGCTCCGAACGTATCAGGGAGGCGAAGAACGTGGCCAAGGCGTCTTCTTTCGTGAACAGATGATGGATGTCGAAATGCTCCTGCAGCATACAAACCAAAAGGACTCCGGCGGCATTGGCCTTCACTTCCTCGAGGGTGGCGGCCATACCGCCCAGCGCCTCTTCCACGCTGCCTTTTCCGTTGACGGTTTCCTTGACACCCAAACCATGGGCGACCTCCCGGAAACCGATGTTCCAGTAGAAGGCGTCCGCCGACAGATGCTCGGCGTAATCAGGTTCGAGAAGGACGATTCCGCTCGGGTTGACGATGAGGTTGTACTTGGTGCGGATGATGTTTTCCAGCAGGATAGTGCGAGTGCCGCGGCCCTGTTGGACCTCTTTGTCAAAGGGCAGGTTCAGGGCGATGACCTTTACGCCCGCATTGGCCTTGCCGGCATAGTAGAGGGCGTCGCAGGCAAAGATCTCGGAGCCGGCACCGGGCTGGAAGGTCTTGTAGGCGGGATCTCCGGGGAATTCCTCCTGGAATTCAGCGATCCGGGATACATACTGCATCAGTTCCCGGGTGTGCGCCTCATTTTTCAGCAGGACGAACGCCTCGTAGGATCGTTTGATGCCCATCAGCTGATCATCCGTCACTTCGTTGGGGCCGATAACCAAGTCCATCTTACTGTCTTCCATATCCATCCAGGCGAGAGAACTCTCATAATAACGGTCTGTCCTGAGGGCTTCCGCCTTGCTGAGCAGATAGGCCGCCACGCTGGGCTTGATGGTAATGTCGGCCGCAGCCTTCAGATAATCACCGATCTTGTCGATATGTTCCTTGTAGGCGTCGTGGTACCACAAAGTCTTCAGGGACCCGTCCGGAGCGCGGCGGATCAGGGTATAAGGGCTGTTCTTGTCCGGGTTGTCCCAGGCATCGAACTCCTCCCTGGTCATATCCGCCGGGTAAAAACCGGCACCGGGAAGACGGTCGGCATAGCCTTTCACGAAAGATTTTCCCGTGGCCCGGTCCCAGGGACCGTAATTGATTTCGGCGAAAGTCTTTTGGACGGGATCCGTTATCCCCTCCAGAAGGTCCTCCCTGCTTCCGAAATACTGTTCCCAGTAGATGGCGTCCACCTCCTCCGCCGCAAAGCGGTAGAGGTTGAGGACTTCCTTGCCGTTGTGGGAAATACCGCTGAGGTCCGGAGCCTTGATGTCAACGACGGCATATTTCGCTACGTCCCGGGCGAACGGCGATTCCGTATTTTTGCACGCCACTGCGGAGAGCAGGGCGAGAATCGTTAATGCTGCTGTACAATTTTTCATGATAAGCGATTTTTAAAAGTGAATTCAAATTCCTGAAGCGCAATAAAACAAAAGCCTGGGTAACCCATCGCAGTCATCAGCCGAAAGAGATCAGGATCAGCAGCTGAGCTACCAGCACGCGCAAAAACATCGACAGCGGATAGACTGTCGCATAATTAACTGAAGTATAGTCACTGCCATACATTCCTTGTGCAAAGGCAAGTACGGGCGGATTGGTGCAGGATCCCGAAATGAGGCCACAGATCTGATAGAAATTCAGATGGCATACGGCACGGGAAACGATGAAAGTGATGCAAAGAGGGACGATGGTAATCAACGCGCCGAACAGGATCCACCAGTAGCCGCCGTTCACGATGGAACTGACGAAATTCTCGCCGGCGCCGAGGCCTACGGTGGCGAGGAACAGGGAGATGCCGATTTCGCGGATCATCAGGTTGGCACTCATGGTGGTATAGGTCGTGATCTTGTATTTCGGCCCGAAATGGCCGAGCAGGATGGCGATGATGAGCGGGCCGCCGGCCAACCCCAGTTTGATAGCCTGCGGGATACCCGGGAAACGGATGGGCACGGAGCCGAAAATGATGCCCACGACGATACCGAGGAAGATCGGCACCAGATTGGGTTTGTCCAGGGCGCTGCTGGCGTTGCCAACCGTCCCGGCTACGCGCTTGATGTGATCCTCGGGGCCGACACAGATCAGGGCGTCGCCCATTTGCAGGTACAGGTCGGGACGGGCGACCAGTTCCACACCGGAGCGGATGACGCGGGTCACGCTCACTCCGTATGCGCCGCGGAAATGCAGGTCCTTGAGCTTCTTGCCGGTCATGGAAGATTTCGTGACGGTCACGCGGCGGGAGACGAGATGGTGGTCTTTCTGAACCCAATCCTGTACATGCATGGGCACTTCCTGGCCAAAGAGGATGCGGATCTTGTCCACCTCGCCCTGGGAGGTGACCACCAGGATCTTGTCACCCTCGTCCAGGACGGTTTCCCCGGTCGGGAAGATGACTTCGTCGCCTTTCATGATTCGGGAGACGACGAAATCGACGCCGAACTCTTGCAGGATGTCGGACAGTTTCTTGCCGAAGATGGCCGGATTCTCCACGGCGAGGTGCATACGCCGCGCCTGGCTCGTACTGCCTTCCCGGGACTCCAGTTCGGCGAGTTCCCCGGCCGGGTCGATCTTGAAAAGGCTCTTCCCGAAGATCAGGACCAGGATGACGCCGAGAACGCCGATTGGATAGGCGACGGCATAGCCGGATGCAAGGTCGGAAGCAATCTGTGAGGCGGCTGCGGGGTCCATGCCGCCGGAAGCGGCCACGTCGATGAAGGTCTGCTGGGCGGCGCCAAGACCCGGGGTGTTGGTCACAGCACCGGACATCACACCCACCATGGTCTTGAGATCTTCCCCCGTGACGGCCGACAGGGCCAGGGTAACTCCGACGGCGAGGAGTATGTTCATCATGGCCAGGAGATTCATCTTTACGCCTCCGGACTTGAACGAGTGGAAAAAGCCGGGACCGACCTGAAGGCCGATGGAGAAGACGAACAGGATGAGGCCGAACTCCTTGACGAAATGGAGGATCTCCGGGTCTGCACGCAAACCGAAATGACTCAGGAGGATACCGATGAACAGGATCCAGGTTGACCCCAGGGAAACGCCCTTGACCTTGAACCTGCCCAGGTAGATGCCGACGCCGATCGTGAGGGCGAGCAGCAGTATGGAATGGGCAATCCCTTGCCCGATGAAAAGTTCCTGCATAGCCTGTAACAAATGAACGTACAAAGATAGTGGCAATCTTGCGCTCTTTCTATTGATGAATCGAGTTTCTTTTAATAAAAATTATAGTTATTATCAATAAATATGACTATATTTGCTTGCGGATCGGACCGGTATGGAATTGCGTCAGCTGAAATATTTCGTGACCGTGGGGCGGTTGGGAAGCTTTTCCCTGGCGTCCAAAGCCTTGTTTATCACGCAGGGAACCATTTCCCAGCAGATTCAGAAACTGGAGGAGGAGTTGGGGGTGGAACTGCTTACGCGCGATACGCGGCATGTGGCTCTCAGCGATTATGGCGAGCAGTTCTATCCCTGTGCCGTGCAAGTCCTGGAGGAAGCCCGTGCCGGAGTTGAAAGGATCCAGGATGTAAAGGCGCTGAAAGTCGGCACGCTCAGCATCGGTGCAACCTATTCCTTCGGACCGCTGTTCAGGCGGACGGTTCAGGATTTCTACAAGCAGTTTCCCCACATCCGGCTGAATCTGGTCATCACATCCAAGGAGGAACTCCTGAAAAAAATGCTGGACCGCGAACTGGACCTGGCGCTCACGTACAGGTCGCCGCTCGGGGACGACCGGATCGAGTCACACCTGCTGTTCCGGAGCAGGCTCTGTCTGGTGGGGCGCGTGGACGAACTGAAGGGAGCAGGCAACGAAGTGTCCGTACGGGACCTTTCAAAGTTCCCGTTGGCCTTGCCGTCCAGGGGCCTTCAGGCGCGGGACACCCTGGAAGACGTCCTTTTCGCCCAGGATGTCAATCTCGATATCCGCCTGGAAATCAACAGCGTACGAACTCTGCTGGACCTGGTGGCAAATACCCCGCTGCTGACTATACTCTCAGAAGAATCCATCCATCAGGTGCAAGGCTTCGATGCCGTTCCCATCGCCCATCCCGACGGGCGCATGGACGGCTGCTACCATTATTTGAAAGGTTCCTACCTCAAAATGGCCGCCCGGAAGTTCATCGAACTCCTCAAGGAGAACAACTCATTCAACAAGACTTTCCTTGCGGGACTCTGAATAATCCTTGCGGACGGCTCGAAGCCGACGACCCCTGGACCGGTGGACGGGTTTTGAATTTGCAGGAGACTTGAATCAGATCAATACCCTAAAATAAAAAAAATCGGCCTTCCAACGTGACAGGAGGCCGATTTAAAAAGAAAAGAGGCGCCATTGCTGGCGCCTCTCAGAGCGGAAAACGAGACTCGAGCCCGAGGCTGCGCCTCGGACAATCTCGCGCCGTCCATGACCCCTCAGTCTTCGCCTTCGCTCAGCCAGCTCCCCTATTACAGGGGAGCGTTCGGGGTCGCTCGTGCGGGCCGGCGTCACCTACAATGCGAAACGACAGCCATAAAGACTGTCGTTTGCATTGTGAGCGGAAAACGAGACTCGAGCCCGAGGCTGCGCCTCGGACAATCTCGCGCCGTCCATGACCCCTCAGTCTTCGCCTTCGCTCAGCCAGCTCCCCTATTACAGGGGAGCGTTCGGGGTCGCTCGTGCGGGCCGGCGTGGTCACAATATGAAACCAGAACAGGCAACCTTACGGCTGCCTGTCTGTTTTCAGAGCGGAAAACGAGACTCGAACTCGCGACCCCGACCT
>JAEEGK010014551.1_pt1 | contig 17569 bp, 7 predicted proteins | sample 8958771 | NCBI WGS metagenome assembly JAEEGK01 (sample SAMN16246547, study PRJNA631951) | gut metagenome | biome: gut microbiome; feature: rumen; material: SC-attached | host: Bos | place: Iran: Karaj | collected 2018-10
CGGCTCTGCGTCCGCCGAAGGGGCAGCGGAACGGCAGAGCGGTTTTCCTTCCCTGCGTTTATTTTAGCAGAGCTGCCGGTTGTGTGCAAGCGATTCCTTCTTGCAGGAAATCAACCGCGTGTCAATCGGCTCAACTGATATTTGAGCTGCGCGGCAAAACTGCTGCAGCCTGCTGATTTCATTATACAGCATCGGGCGGATAATTGCACGCTCCCCATGCAGATCCCGCATCAGAAGCCTGTGAACATTCTGCTGCCCGCTTTATGCAGAGTGCCCAAAGCGGCATAATGCGGCGAAATCGGAAAACAGAGGGAGCGACGGCATCGCCGCATCCGGTGATTGACTTCCGCCGTGTTTCATGATACAATACAGATGAAAATGTTGCTCAGAGAGATCGGAAAACAGGTAGGAGGTAGGAGGGAGCAGGTAGGAGGTCAGATTCGGTGTGAGGAAATGTTCCGCCGCTTTCGCTTTTTGCGCTGAGTTGAAGGTGCAGCGGGGCTTGGCGCTTTCGCCGCATTCATAATCTGCCCGCGCAGCCGCTTGCTGAAATGGGATACCGATTTTTCTTTTAGCGAATCGAAATATTCTGATTTCTCTCAGGAACAGTTTTCCGGGATGCGTATGGTTCCGTACCGTTTTTCCGGCAAGCATGCACGCTGTCGGGTCGGTTTTCACAGACCGGCGGCTGCATCAAACATGCGAAGGGGGATAACATGATGAAACGGATTCTTGCAGCGTTGACAGCCTCTGCGATGCTCCTTGCTCAGCCGTACCCGGTGTCCGCAGCGGAGGATGTGTTCTTTGACGATTTCAGCGGCGGCAGGCTCAACACCGATGTATGGCTGATCGCCGAGAAAAACTGGGGCGGCACAGTCACGGAGGACGGCAGAACGGTCGATTACAACGGCGGCGTGCGCGCCGAAAATGTCTCGGTTTCCGGCGGTGATCTGATTCTGACCGGACACGGCAACCGCTACGGGGGCAATCTGCGCGGCATCAACCGCGACGGCAGTCTGCGCGCGGACGGAAAGCGCTGCGGCGCCGCGATCGCCACAAAGCAGTATTTCGCCTCGGGCAGCTATGAGATCCGCGCAAAAATCGCGCCGGAGCTCGGGTGCTGCTCTGCGATGTGGACCTTTGAATACGAGGAGGACGACTCGGACGGGGCACTGCGCATCATCAATCACGAGATCGACATTGAATTCCCCGGGCGCGATGATGCGGATGCATACAGCCTCAGTCATGCCCTCTATACGACATGGGAAACGGAGGAGGACTACATGACATCATCGGTCTTTTGCGGAGATCAGGCGGACGGTGCATTTCACACCTATCGCTTTGACTGGCACACCGGGAGCGAGACGGAGATACCGCGCGTCGAGTTTTATTTTGACGGCGAACTGACGCATACGGAGACCGCGCACATCCCGACCCGTGCGGGACGCTTCTGGCTGGGGCTCTGGTTTCCGCGGTATTGGGCAGGCACGCCGGATTTTGACACGGCTGCTTTTGCGGTCGACTATGTCAGGATCACGCCCTTTCACGAGCCGGGCGACGTTCCGCAGAACGAGACCTATCCCGATGACGGCTGGGCAGAGCCGCCGGTGACGCTGCCGCGCGGCTGGGTGCTCCGGCACAGCTACACGCGCTATGCGGACGGCGACAGCAGGCTCTTTCTGCACGCGCCGGACGGGACCGTGCAGGAGATCACCGGCGATTTTGTGCACGCGATGAACGGCAGCTTCGGCACGAGACCCGATCAGTTTGTGTTCATGGCGATCGACCCCGCCGCAGATGAATGGGATATTTTTCTCTCCGATGCGGGCAGCATCACGAATCTGACGAAGAACAGCGGCTACCGCAATGAGGACCCGCGGCTTTCGCCGGACGGCACGAAGATCGTGTTCAAATCCGGCGTTTACAGTCGGGTGACCGCGGATTTTACCTATAACCTCATGCTGCTCGACCTGCAGACCGGCGCGTACACGCCGCTGACCGACGACGGTGCGGAGAAGGCGATGCCGTGCTTTTCCGCAGACGGCAGATCGGTTTATTTTGCGCGCTATACCGATCATATCGGCGCGATCTGCCGCATGGATCTCGATACCCGCGAAACCGAGACCGTGTTCAGCGAGCCGGGAGTGACCGCATATTATCCGGTCGTATCCGGCAATCGGCTGTATTTCACAAAATGGTACAGCGCGGAGAATCACTGCGATCAGATCATGTGCCTCGACGGCGCGCAAATCACTGCAATACCGTTCAATGCAGCGGATTTCGACTGCTCCGACGCATGTCCGGCGGGCAGCGGCATGATCTACAGCAGCACGCAGGCGGGAGACTATGACCTCTACTATTTCGACGGGGAACGGTCTGTGCGGCTCGATGCAATGTGCTCGGAGAAGAATGATCTCGGCGCGGCGTTTTTTCCCGCAGACGTGCAGGGCGATCTCAATGCAGACGGTGTCTGCAGCACTGCCGATGCGGTCCTGCTTCGCAAGTGGCTGCTCGGCATTCCCGATACCGCGCTCGCAGACTGGCGGGCAGGCGATCTCGACGGCAGCGGCAGTCTGAATGCCGCCGACCTCACGCTGCTCAAGCGGCTGCTCCTGAAATGAGCATGCTGCAGGATAAAGCCGATCAACAAAACAGGGAGCCCGCACCGTTATGATGCGGACTCCCCTTCTTGTTCATGTGTCAGCCAGGATTTTTCTGCGTTCAGCCGTCGACCTGTGCGAGCCTGCGCAGCAATGCTGCATGGTCGAGCAGTGTGACGCTGCCGTCGCCGTTGAGATCGGCACAGCCGCTCTCGCTGATATATGCAGTGACATCGCTATTCAGTGCCGAATCCTCCGCGATATAGCGTGCCATCAGCACTGCATCGCCGATGTTGACAACGCCGTCGCCGGTCAGGTCGCCGGGCGTGACCGCACCCTTGAGCTTGCATGTCTGCGCCTCAGATGCGATGCCCGCATAGCTCTGAACGCCGGAGGTCAGGTGCAGCACGGCGCCGCTGAGATCGCCGCTGTCGGGTACCAGCGTGTAGATGAGCGAAGCATCGGTGTCGTTGCCCTCCTCCTTGAATGCGGTCAGCGTGCAGGGGATCGGGCTGCCGTTCGCATCGCTGAGCCAGAGACTATCTGCGGTGACGGTCGCGTCGAGTGCATGGCGGGTCAGCGTCACGGTGACAGTGCCGTTTTCGGAGACCGCTTCCTTGATCTGTGCGGGCAGTGTGCTCGTCATGTTCAGGTCAATGCCGACCTGCACCGGCAGGACCGGCAGCCAGGCGGACTGCGCATCGGTGAAGCCCTCCTTGGTGAGCCGCACCTGCCAGAGTCCCTCGGGCACATCCCACGCATACCACCCGTCAATGTCGGTGATCTGCGGGTTGATCTGATCGAAGTCGACTGCATTCCAGAGCACGGCATTGCCGTTTTCATCCTGATAATAGATCTCTGCGGTGACACCGTCGATCGGGTTGCCCGGCAGATATTCGTAGACAATGCCGGAGGGGTCGATCAGCACCTTGTATTCGCCGACGTTGTTCAATTCTGCCTCGCCCTTGATGATCTTTTCGAGGCGGTCGCTCAGGATGCCGAGCCCCTTGCCGACCAGCCAGCTCACGCCGACGATCACGCCGATGGTCAGTGCGACCGGTGCGGTGATCGTGGTGAACGCCGCAGTCACGGCGCCGACCGCGACAGCCGCCAGACCGACATTCGTCACCTTGGCGATCGTCAGCATCGTCGACATCGTATACATCTCGTCGAGGTGCTTGTTGACATAAGGCGCGTTGGAGTTGGTGATGCGCTCCATCTGCTTGTAGCCGTTGTAGGTCTCCTTCGCAATGTCGAGATAGGTGAATCCGTCGCCGATCTTGCCGCCGAGGTCCTTCACACCGAGCCCTGCCTTGTCCGCCTGCTTGGTGATCCAGTCGCCGATATAGGCATCGCCGACGTTGTTCGCGGTCGAGACGACAAAGCCGTCGTCCTCCTCATCTGCGCCGAGGATCTTTTCCAGCGTGACCGTGCCGCATGCCTTCTGGATATCCTGTGCAGAGGTTGCGGCATTGATCCCGCTCTCCCATCCAAGCCGCAGGAAACGCAGTGCCTTCGGGACAAAGCCCTGCCAGCCGGGTCTCTGCTCGGCAGGATCGCCGAGGGAGAGGAATTCGTCCATTGCCTCGACAGATGCGTTGTCGTTCAGGTACTTGACATAGTACACATGCACCTTGCCGTTTTCGTCAATCACGCGCGCGCCGGATTCCGCAAAGCCGTACTGTTCGGGGTCTGCCGCTGCCTGCTTTGCCGTAACCTGTGCGCCGTCGAGCACGACCGTGTTGGTCCTGCCGATATAGTGTGAGATCGCGCCCTTCTTGCCGTCGACCTCGAAGGTGTAGCCCATCATCGCGCCGTTGTCGCCGATGCCGATGAGCGTCGGGTTCGATTCCGCAAGGAACGGCGTCCACCAGTCGAATTCATCCGATTCGGCAGGCTTGTCGTCGGAGATATCGCGTCCGTTCAGCGTGTAGGTGTAATTGCCGTCGCCGCGCGGGGTGCGGATGATCGGGTCGAGCTTCTCCTGGATCGCGATGATGCTGAGCTTGCCGGGCACGATCGGATTGAACGCGCCCTCGCCGATCCATGTGCCGGTTGCCTCGTTGAATTCCAGCGGGATCGTGGAGGTCTTGCCGTTGACCGTCGATGCCACGCCGACTGCGGCACAGTTGTTGTCCGCGAGCGTGACCTCAAAGTGCAGCGGATATGCCGGATTGTAGGCAAAGGTCGGGACCCTGCCCTCGGTGAAGCAGTCGGTGATATCCTGCGTGACAGTCTTGTGTCCGCGGATCGTGAGTATCACCTGTCTGACCTCATTCAGCCCGTCGCGGCAGATGACAGTGCTCTCCTCGGATTTTGCATCTGCGGCTTCCGCACGGATCTTCAGCATGTCGCCGCTTGCCGCGGGTATGCTCAGCTTGGTGACATATTTGCCGTTATAGGGGCTTGCGGTGAGTGTTTCAGCCGCCTCGCCGTTCACATAGAGCGTGATCTCGTCGCCGGGCTGCGAGAAGCCGAAGACCGTGATTTCCGCATTGCCGTCCTTGATGCCGGCGGACGCGGGTGCGGTCAGCGTGAGGCGCGGCTTTGCGGTGCTGTCGACGGCAATATCCTTCTCGTACCATCTGTGCCAGTATTGCCCGTCCATTTTGATGCAGTAGGTGATCGTGACCCTTGTGTCCGCGCCGGGGTCGGGTCGCGTGGAGAAGCGCAGCACGCCGCTGGGCTCGTTCAGGTCAATGTTGAGGTGCCAGACACTCTGCTCGCCGTCCAGCAGACCCTCCGCGAGGCTCTTGCTGTCGATCTTGTTGGACTCCGACGTCCAGACAGTGATGGCGCCCGCGGTGTATCTGTCCGCAAAGCGCGGGTTCAGCGTGTAGTAGACGGTATAGTGGATCAGACCGTTTTCGCCCTCCTGCGAGACCACACGCGTCGCAAGCGTGTTCTTCGCGTCATAGATCGTGACACGCTCGTCAAAGAGGCTGTCGCAGGTCGCAAAGGAGTTGGGACCGAATTCGATCTCGGTCTGCTTCATATCCAGCGTATCGAGCAGCGGGCACTCATAGAAAGCGCCGTCGCCGATCTCTGTGACCGATTCCGGGATATGCACGGTTTTCAGCACCGGCATCCGCCCGAACATATTGCCCGGAATGACCTTCATGCCGTCCTCGAAATACACATCCGTAATGGCGGTGTCCTGGAATGCGCAGAAGTTGTCCCCCTCCACGGTCTTGGGGATCGTGATCTCCGTCAGGCTGAAGCAGTTGGCGAAGGCACCGTCACCGAGGGTGACCAGATTCCTGGGCAGCTTGAGATCAGTCAGGGAATTTGCCTCATAGAAGGCATTCTTGCCGATCTCGGTCACGCTGTCCGGGAAGATGACCGTGCGCAGCTCCTGCAAGCCCGCAAAGGTCGTATCGCCGATCTTTGTGACGCCGTCTGCGATCTCCAGTGTTTCGATGCCGGCACCGTTGAAGGGATAATACCCGCTGTATTCTGTCAGCTCGCACTGGAAACGGAGATACTTCAGTGCCGTGTCGTCGGCGAAGACCTCCCGCCCGAGATTGTTGAGCGAGGTCGGCAGATGCAGGTCCGTGAGCGCCGAGCAATTCTCAAAGGCAAAATCCCTGATGACGGTCACGCAGTCCGGGATCGTGACCGATTCCAGCGCCGTGCAGTTTTCAAAGGAGCGGCTCCCGATCTCCTGCGGCGCGGACGGGAATCTGATCTCGGTCAGCGCGGTGCAGCCGCAGCAGATGCTCGCGGGGATCACGGTGATCTCCGGCGCAAACTCGACCGTTTTGAGTCCCTTGCAGTGCTGGAAGATGCCGTAGTCGTAGCCGTCGTAGTAGCCGCCGAAGCTGTCCTCCGGCGATGCCATGACCGGCACATAGGCGTATTCCAGCGCATCGCAGTCCTCAAATGCGTAGTTGCCGACCTTTGCGCCGCCCTCGGGCAGGCGGACAGCGGTCAGCGCATCACAGTTGGCAAATGCATGAGCGCCGACGATCCGCACCGTGTCCGGAATCTCTGCCGTTTCCAGTGCAGCGCATCCGTTAAAGGCATTTTCGCCGATCTCGGTCACATCGGGGTTCCAGTTGATGGTTTTCAGGCTGTCTGCATATCGGAACAGATTATCCGGCACCTTGTTCAGCCCGTCCTCAAAGGAGACCGATGCGAGCGCACTGCCCGAAAAGGGGCTGTCTGCGGTTTCGATCTGCTTGGACACAGTGAATTCCAGAATGCCCGACTTCTCAAAGGAGCGATAGCCCATATCGGTCACGCTGCGCGGCAGAATGACCTTGCGCAGTGCCTTGTCCTCCGCAGCGACCAGTTCGGGAAGCCTGACCGTGCCGTCGGCAAACGTCAGCGTTTCGACCGACGAGCCGCTGAGCGCCCATTTTGCCGTTTCCAGCGAAGCGGGCAGCGACAGCGATGTGATGCCCGTGCTATCCTTGATGAACTCGCTGCCGATCTCCGTCAGACCCTCGGGCAGCGTGAGCGAGGTCAGTCCGGGGTCTGCGCCGAATGCCAGGCTGCCGATCTTCTGCAGCGTGGAGGGGAGTGTGACCGACCTGAGATTGACGCTGTTGTAGAAGGCATACGACTCAAGCTCGGTCACGCCCTCGGGAACGGCGTAGTCCGTCAGGAAGGTGCTGTCGCGGAAGGCTCTTTCGCCGATGATCTTCACGGAATCGGGAATGACGACCGATTTGCAGTGCTCGTCGCCCATCGTCAGGTAGCGCGGCACATGCTCGATGCCGTCCTCGAGGATGAAGGTCTCGATATAGCTGTCCTTGAAGGTCGCGCCCCAGCCGCCCATATAGTTTGCCAGCTCCGTTCCCCCCAGCGGCAGCCCCTTCGGGATCGTGATCTCCCTGAGGTTCTCGCAGCCGGAGATAAAGCCTGCGCGGATCTCCTGAATGCTGTCGGACAGGTGAAGCTCAGAGATCGCAAGGTTTGAAAAAGCGCCCACGCCGATAAAGGTGACCGTATCCGGCATCGTCAGCGACGTGACGGTTTTCATGCCGCTGAACACGGAGTTCTGGAGGCGCGTGACCGCTCTGCCGTTGATCTCCGCGGGGACGTTCAGCGAAGTGACGGTCTCCCTGTCCTCGCCGACGTACTGCTCGATCGTGACGTCGTTGTCGGTGATCGTGTACGCATAGCCGTCGGGCGTCGTGCCGCTGACCTCCTCTGCGAAGACGGAGACCGGCAGCAGCAGTATGAGCTGTGACGCGACCGCGCCGGTCATGACCGCGGCGGTCAGCCGTGAACATAGCCTGTGCTTCATGTTATTCCTCCTTTTTTGCATCGTTGTGCTTCAATTTATACAAATCGCAGGCGGAGCGCAGGGAAAATATATGCACACTGCCTGTATTTGCATTATAGCACATTTCTTCGGAAGAATCAAGCAAATTGCAAAACTGTCAACTGACAGTTTTGCAATTTTACGGGTTCGGGGCATTGCTTTTTTTGCCGCTGTATGGTACAATAGGAGCGAAAGAGGGTGATCGCATGATCCGCAAAATCCTGAACGACTATCTGGAACAATACCCGGTCACGGCGCAGGCGGTCGCGCAGGAGGCGGGGATATCCGCATCGTCGGTCAGCCGTTGGCGCAAGGGCAGGGGCGAGCCCGACGCTGAAACCGCAGTCCGCATCGCAGAGGCAATGATCGCGCTGGCTGAGAAATGCGGCAAGCCGCTCAGTGACGCCGAACAGAAGAATGTCCGCGGCGCATGCAGCGCGGGAAAGCCCGGCTTTGTGCATGCGCATTTTGACATGCTGCTGCGCACACTGCAGATTCAGCTCAACGAGCTCGCGCCCTATGTGCGGTTTATGCCGTCCTATCTCTCGAAGATCCGCTCCGGCAAGCGCAGCCCCGCCGACCCCGCCCGCTTTGCAGAGGGCATCTGCACCTATATTGCCGCTGCCGGCAGTGATGCGCGCTCGATCGCCGCTTTGCACGGGATCATCGAGTTTACCGGTTCCGCAGACCTCCCCGAGGCACTGCGGCGCTATCTGCTGGGCGCTGCGCCCGAAAAGCAGCAGCAGATGGGGCGCTTTCTGCACCGTCTTGACCGCTTTGACCTCAACGATTATCTGACGCAGGTCTCGCTGCAGCCGCCCTTTTCCGAGGAAGCGGCAGGAGCGCCTCCGCTGCACACCGACTATGACGGGCTCGCACGCATCCGGCAGAGCTATCTGGACTTTTTCCGCTATACGCTGGCATCTGACACGGACGAACCGATCTTCATCCACAGCGACATGCCGATCTGGGAGCTGACCGCCGACCGCGAGTGGAGCCGGCAGTGGATGACCGCGCTGGCATGCTGCCTGAAAAAGGGACATCAGCTGCAGATCATTCACGATGTCGACCGCCCGACCGATGAAATGCTGATCGGGCTGGAGATATGGATCCCGCTCTATATGACCGGACAGATTCAGCCGTATTATCTGCCGTACCAGTCACACCGGGTCTTCTGCCATACGAATCTCGTTTCCGGTGCGGCATATCTGCACGGCGAGATGATCGCGGATGCTGCGCAGGATGCGTGGCACACGCTCGACACCGGCATCGAACGGGTGGCGGGGGCGAAGCGAACGGCGGCGGCGCTGCTGCATCATGCGCTCCCGCTGATGGAGACCTGCAACGCCGCAACCCCGAACGGCTTCTGGCAGTTTGCACAGGCGCGCACGACCGAGCCGGGCGAGGTGACGATCATTCACCCGACCCTGCCGCTGCACACGCTGCCCGCCGGCATGCTCGCGGACATGCTCAGACGCAGCCGGATCCAGCCCGCAGAAGCAAAGCGCATCACGCAGTTTGCGGCGGAGCAGCAGGCGCGGTTTTCGGCGGCGGTCGCCTCGCATCCGGTCACGGAAATCCTCGCGGAGCTGACCGAAGCACAGTTTACGGTGCATCCGCTGCGCCTGAGCCTTGCGGACGGCATGATCGAAACACCGGTTTTCTACACCTATCCGGAATACTGCCGCCATCTGGAAATGCTGCGCTGCATCCGGCATCCGAATTACCGCTTTCTGATGAAGGATGAGCTGATCTTCCACAATATGCAGATCACACTCAAGCACGGAAAATGGGCGGTGTTTACCAAGCACAATTCCCCCGTGACGCATTTTATCCTGTACCGCCCGCAGATGATTCAGGCGGTGCAGCATTATTTCTACGAAAAGGCAGAGCTGTTCTGATCGGCACCTATCCGCGCCGGGCAGAATCCGTCTCCGGAACAGGATACGATCATGTGCTGGACAATTCCCCGATTTCATGCTATAATACAATCAGCAAGCGTTCCGTTCCAAACCGCAGAATCAGCAAAGGAGGGTATCCATGCTGCAATTTTTCGGACGCGGCTCCGCGTTTGCCGAGCTGCATAACTGTGCCTTTTTCCGAAGCGGGCATTCTCTGATCCTTCTGGACTGCCCCGCATCTGCGTTTCAGATTCTGAAGCACGCACCGTTCCTGACGGAGTGCGCGGACATCCGCATTTTTGTCACGCATACCCATGCGGATCATGTCGGCGGCATCCCGCTGCTGATCCACTATGCGTTCTATCTCCTGCATATGCCGGTGACCGTCACAGCGCCCTCACAGGAGGTCGCGGAGGATCTGCGTCTGTATCTCGACCGCATCGAGGGATGCGACCCGGCAGGCTACCGCATCGAAACCGCTGCGGACGCGATACTCCCCTTCTCTGCCCGTGCGATTCCTGTTTCGCACACGCCGCGCCTCGCCGGAAGATGCTTCGGGTGGTATCTGCATGCGGACGGACAGGAGATCGTCTATACCGGAGACACGGTTTCCCTTGATCCGTTCCTGCCCTATCTGCATGAGGGCGTCACGCTGTATACAGAGGCATGCTGCCATGAATCTGCCGTGCACATGCAGATCGGCAGGCTGCTGCCCGTCCTGCGGGAGCTCACACAGAACGGCGTCAGAGTCTTTCTGATGCATCTTGACCATGAAGCGGAGATCGCAGATGCGATCAGCGGCACGGAGATCGCGCTTGCGCCGCTTTACGATACAAAAGGAGAAACAGCCATGTCTGATATCAACGCACAGGAAACACTTTCCAGCATCTTTTCCATCACGCACGATCTGTACAAGCGGATGTGCAGCGATCAGAAAAGCTCCCACGAAGCGCTGTTCACCGATCTCACAGCGCTGGGCAAAATCCTGACCGGCGCCGACCGCGCGAGCTTCTGGAAATGGGATAAGCGCCGTCACGAATTGTGGACGCTCTCCGCGATCGGCACCGAGCGCATCGTCATTCCCGAAACAACCGGTCTGGTGGGAAAAGCCCTGCGGGAACAGAAGGTCGTCGTCACAAACGACCCCTACAGCGACCCGGATTTCAACCCGGAGGTGGACAGAAAGACCGGCTATGTGACGCGCTCTGTTCTGGTCATGCCCGTCGCAGATGTCAACGGCGCGTTCATCGGCGCATACCAGATGATCAACAAGCCGGGCGGCTTCGATGCCGCCGAGGACTGCCGCCGTCTGTCGCCTGCCGCGCTGATCTGCGGTCTCGCACTCGAATCCGAGACATTTCTGGAGGATTCGCAGCACGACCGTCTCACGCAGCTCAAGAACCGCATGGGCTTCTATGCTGACTATCTGCACCGCTACGGGAAGATGCTCGCCGCCGACAGGAATGTTTCGATGTTTCTCTGCGATATCGACCACTTCAAGCGCGTCAACGACACCTACGGACATAACGCCGGAGATGATGCGCTCGCATTTATCGCCGATATCCTGCAGAAAAGCTGCCGCCCCGGAGATAATGCGTACCGATGGGGCGGCGAGGAGTTCATCATGCTCATGCCGGATACGACACTGGAGGAGGCAGCGGCGCTGGCGGAGGAGATCCGCGTGCGCGTCATGAATGCGACCTGCCTTGCGGACGGAAACGAGATCCGGATGACGCTCAGCTTCGGCTGCTGCGCGATGGACAGCCGGCTTTCGGTCGAGGGGAATGTCAGCCGCGCCGATCAGCTTCTCTACACGGCCAAGGAATCCGGCAGAAACCGGGTCGAGTGGAAGCCGCTCCCCGCATGGCAGAATCACTGAGGCGCATCGGTTCCGCCGTCCTGCACACCGGATTTCATCAATACTAATAAATGCGGAAGAACATGGTGTCTGACCATGTTCTTCCGCATTTTGTTTTTTCATTCGGCAACCGGGACAGCCGACATGACCCATTCCGCTTCGGCACCGGTGATCAGGTACGGAACCTCACCGCTGTCTTCAAGCATGGATGCCAGCTCTGCGAACGGCAGCAGCATCACGTCTTCCTCGTCTTCCGGGTCTTCCTCGCCTTCCGGTTTTACGCGATAGCGGAATTCACCCAGGGGAACTTCATACTGATCGTCGATCAGAATTGTGAAGGAGTCGTTTTCCTGATATTGCAGCTCCACAAAGGCCGGCGCTTCCTCCTCGCTGAGCGGGACAGTCACGCTGTAGCTGTAGCGCGTGATTTCACCGTCTTCATAGAAATTACCGTCGTCATCTTCGTAGTATACAGGTTCTTTGTACGTCGAGCAGAACAGGGTGAAGTCTGTGGAATAGCTTTCCCCATCCACCTTTAGCGTAAAGGGAATCACGATATACCGCATGTAAGAAAACTCGTATTCATCTATGGTCGGATCCTCTGTGTACGGCTGTTCAAACGGTGTGTCAGAGAACAGCCCGCCTTCGCATGTCATGAACCATGCTTTGCTGTAATAGTTTTGCATCGATTCGGCAGGAGTCATACCCGGATCGGAGAGACACGGCACCTGCTTTTCTGTGGGAACATCCGGATCGTCACCGGTCTTGTCGTAAGTAACCAGTCTGACCAGCGGCGTATAGATCGCAAAAATCTCGCGGTCTTCCGTCACATTGGTATAATCACCATCCCAGTAAGCGAAGAACAGGGTTTTTCCGTCCTCCGATTCCAGATATTCCGGGAGACCGTCTTTCTCAGTCGGCGGTACAGCGTCCTCGCCAACGGTAACGGTCTGCGTTTCACCGATCGGATTGTCACGCCCCGTTGACCCCCATCCCAGCGCATAGAACTGAACTATGCACGGTGCTGTGGTCGTTTCTGTGGTGGTCGTTTCGGTGGTCGTGGTTTCTGTGGTAGTGGTTTCTGTAGTAGTTGTTTCTGTGGTAGTCGTTTCTGTGGTAGTTGTTTCTGTGGTGGTTGTTTCTGTGGTAGTTGTTTCTGTGGTAGTAGTTTCTGTGGTAGTTGTTTCGGTAGTTGTCGTTTCTGTGGTAGTTGTTTCTGTGGTGGTTGTTTCTGTGGTAGTTGTTTCTGTGGTGGTTGTTTCGGTAGTAGTCGTTGTTTCTGTGGTAGTTGTTTCGGTAGTAGTCGTTGTTTCTGTGGTAGTTGTTTCTGTGGTTGTCGTTTCGGTAGTAGTCGTTGTTTCTGTGGTAGTTGTTTCTGTGGTTGTCGTTTCTGTGGTTGTCGTTTCTGTGGTAGTTGTTTCGGTGGTAGTTGTTTCTGTGGTAGTCGTTTCAGTGGTAGTTGTTGTTTCTGGTGTTGTCGTCTCGGTGGTAGTTGTCCCTGCGGTAGTCGTCTCAGTAGTGGTCGTCCCTGTTGTCGTCTCGGTAGTAGTCGTCTCAGTTGTCGTCGTGCCTGTTGTCGTTTCAGTTGTTGTCGTCTCAGTGGTTGTCGTCTCAGTGGTTGTCGTCTCAGTGGTTGTTGTTTCTGTGGTAGTAGTCTCTGTGGTAGTTGTCCCTGTGGTTGTCGTTTCTGTTGTTGTCTCAGTTGTCGTCGTGCCTGTTGTCGTTTCTGTGGTTGTTGTTTCTGTGGTTGTCGTTTCTGTGGTTGTTGTTTCGGTGGTGGTTGTTTCTGTAGTAATCGTTTCTGTGGTTGTTGTCTCTGTGGTAGTTGTTTCTGTGGTTGTCGTTTCTGTGGTTGTTGTCTCTGTGGTAGTTGTTTCTGTGGTTGTCGTCTCAGTTGTTGTCGTGCCTGTTGTCGTTTCCGTGGTTGTTGTTTCAGTGGTAGTAGTCTCTGTGGTTGTCTCTGTGGTTGTCTCTGTGGTTGTTGTTTCGGTGGTGGTTGTTTCGGTGGTAGTCGTCCCTGCGGTAGTTGTTTCGGTGGTTGTCGTTCCTGTGGTTGTTGTCTCAGTGGTTGTCGTCTCAGTGGTTGTCGTTTCTGTTGTTGTCTCTGTTGTCGTCGTGCCTGTTGTCGTTTCAGTTGTTGTCGTCTCTGTGGTTGTCGTTCCTGTTGTCGTCTCAGTTGTTGTCGTGCCTGTTGTCGTTTCTGTGGTTGTTGTTTCAGTGGTAGTAGTCTCTGTGGTAGTTGTCCCTGTGGTAGTTGTCCCTGTGGTAGTTGTCCCTGTGGTAGTTGTCCCTGTGGTTGTTGTCTCTGTGGTAGTTGTCCCTGTGGTAGTTGTCCCTGTGGTTGTTGTCTCAGCGGTAGTCGTTTCTGTGGTGGTTGTTTCTGTGGTAGTCGTTTCTGTGGTTGTTGTCTCTGTGGTAGTTGTCTCAGTGGTAGTCGTTTCTGTGGTAGTCGTTTCTGTGGTTGTTGTTTCTGTGCTAGTCGTTTCTGTGGTAATCGTCTCGGTGGTTGTCGTTGTCGTTTCGGACGTCGTAGTTGTCGTCTCAGTCGTAGACGTCTCCGGCGCGGTCGTGGTTGTTGTTGTCGTTTCCGACATCGTAGTTGTCGTCGCAGTAGTGGTCGTCTCCGGAACCGTCGTGGTTGTTGTTGTCGTTTCCGACGTCGTAGTCGTCGCGGTAGTGGTCGTCTCCGTCGTCGTAGTAGTTGTTGTGGTGGTAGTAGTAGTCTCTGACGTCGTCGTAGTGGTAGTTGTTGTGGTGGTAGTAGTAGTCTCTGACGTCGTCGTAGTGGTAGTTGTTGTTGTGGTAGTAGTAGTCTCTGACGTCGTCGTAGTAGTTGTTGTTGTTGTGGTAGTGGTAGTATCCGACGTCGTCGTAGTGGTAGTAATTGTGGTGGTAGTAGTAGTCTCCGGCGCCGTGGATGTAGTAGTGGTGGTATCTGCCGCTGTGGTTGTCGTTGTCGCAGTCGTTGTCGTTGTGGTTGTCGTCGCCTTCGCGGTCGTGGTGGTGTCTGCCGTAGTGGTTGTGGTCGTTGTCGTGGTCGTTGTCGTGGCCGTTGTCGTGGTCGTTGTCGTGGTCGTGGTCGTTGTCGTGGTCGTCTCCTCTGTCTCAGACTCCGGATACATCGCAGCGATCACCTTTGCCAGCACCGGGCTGAAGAGCTTGATCTGATCCTTATTATCGATATCATACAGTTCCTTCAGGGTATCGAACGGAATGGAATCATAGTCGATCTCTGTGACGGGCGATTCGCCGTCCGCGACCGGTGTATAGCCGCCTTCGCCGTCCGGGCGAACAAAGAACGAAAAGCCGTCGTCGCTCGCATCATTGTCTGTATTTTCATTATGTACCGTCTTGATGATAACGCACTGATCCTGCACGACATCGACCGTCTGATCGGTGGGAATCCCCTTCTCGTCGAGCAGATTGACCGTCACGGTTCCGTGGAACACATACAGCGTCGTGATATAATCCCCGTTCTCATCCTTCTCCACCTTCACACGGAAGCTGGTGCCGCAGACCGCCATCGTCGCCTTGGGTGCGCTCACCTCGTACATCGAGCTCGCAGACAGCGGCTCTGTGATCTCATTCAGGATCGAGCCGTTTTTCAGGACGATGGTCGTCTTATTGTCAGACGGATTGCCCGAAGCTGTCAGCTCCAGACTGGAGTTCGGCTCCATCAGGATAAATTTCGTGTTATCCAGTATCAGGCGCAGCGATCCGTCCGAATCGGTCTCCGCTCTGTCGCCGTTTTGCAGATTCATGCCCGAATACGGCTCCAGATCGCCAAGCGGTTCGCGCGTGATGACCGCTTTGCCGATCACTTCAAACACCTTGATGACACGGTATTCATCCGCCCGGTTTTTCAGGACGAAACCGGTCACCACTGCCGCTGCCGTCACGACCAGAGCCGCGATCCCGAGAAACAGCTTGCTGTGCAGTAATGCCGTCAGCTTCATAGCAACCCTCCTTTCTGTCAAAGCAGTCCGAATTCCTGTTCTGATGACATAATCCGAATCATTTCTTACAATTATATTAGCATGTTTTTTGTATTTTGTCAATATTATTTCAGAAAGATAGTGACAAGAGCTTGGAAATATGTTATAATATAGACATACAGCGCGTCCCGATTTCAGAATAAAAGGAGTGATAACATGAAGATCGCCCTGTCAGAGCAGCAGAAGGAACGGTATGTCAAGGGCGCCGAATGCCTCATCATGATTCTGCTCACCTTTGTTGTATGCAATTTCAGCTTTTTCAGCTCCTTTGAGAAGCTCCTGCTCGACCGGCTTTACCAGAAGCCGCGCGGCATCAACAACACGATCAAGATCATTGCCATTGACAAGCCGACCCTGCGCGAGATCGGCGCAATGGGAACATGGTCGCGGCAGGTCTACGCCGATCTGATCGACAGACTCGGCAGCTGCCCGGATATCATCGTGATGGACCTGATGCTGTTCAATGACATGGATACCGCCGGCGATCAGGCGCTCCGCGATGCGTGCAGCAGCAATCCGGGCATCGTTTCCGGCAGCTACATCAATTATAACAGCGTCTACCGCTACAGCGAATCCGGAAAGGGATATATTGACAACTACAACATTGAATCCATCGACCAGCCGATCATGGCAGACGTCTGTGAGACCGGATTTGTCAATGCCCTGCCCGATCAGGACGGCGTGCTGCGCTCGGCGCTCATTACCGTGGACCACGGCGGAGAGCAGCTCGAAAGCCTGTCCTACCGCGCCTACCGCATGTACTGTCAGAAGCATCAGCTCAGCGAAAAGGCCCCGACACTTGAAAACGGCAGAATGAATATTCAATATGCCGGCAGACCCGGTGATTACGAGGTGATCTCGCTGCTCAGCGTCCTGAACGGTGAGGTGGATCCGCGCATCTTCACGGGCTGTATCGCCGTGCTCGGCGCCTATTCCTCCGGTCTGTACGACCAGTATGCCGTGCCGAACAGCTCCGAGCTGATGTTCGGGTGCGAGATCCATGCCAATATCATCCAGTCGCTGCTCGACGGGAAAAGCCCGGTCCATGCAGACCGCCGGATCGTTTCCGTGATCTATGCGATTGCGGCAGGCATCATCCTCTGGCTGCTGCGGCGGTGCAAGCCGGGTATGACGCTCCTTCTGACGCTGCTGCTCATCGGCGCGTTTACGGTTCTGGCGGTCTGGCTGAACAGCAACGGTCTGATGCTGCCAATCCTGTATTTCCCGCTCGCCGTCCTCATCGCAAGCGCTCTGAGCATCCTGCACAGCTACCTCTCGGCAGCGGCGGAAAAGCGCAAAATTTCCGACACCTTCAAAAAATATGTCGCACCGCAGGTCGTGGAGGAGATCACACGCTCCGGCGGCTACAGCATCCGTCTCGGCGGCGAGAGCCGTGAGATCGCCGTGCTGTTCGTCGATATCCGCGGATTCACGCCGATGTCGGAAAACCTTGCCCCGGAGCAGGTCGTGGATATCCTCAACAGCTATCTGGAGCTCACCACCAATTCGATCTTTCAGAACGGCGGAACGCTGGACAAATTTATCGGGGACGCGACAATGGCGGTCTTCAATGCGCCGTTCGATCTGGACGACTATATCTTCAAGGCGGTCAAGACCGCGCTGGACATCGTGGCGGGCGGTGACGCCATCGAGAGCAAATTTCTGGAAAAATACGGAAAATCCGTCGGGTTCGGCGTGGGCGTCAACTGCGGAAGAGCCGTTGTCGGCAACATCGGGTGCAGCTTCCGCATGGACTATACGGCGATCGGCGACACCGTCAACACGGCTGCGCGTCTGGAATCCAACGCAAAGCGCGGGCAGGTGCTCATCAGCGAGGAGGTCTATCAGCATGTCAAAGACCGCGTGACCGTAGAGCCGATCGGCACGATCCCGCTCAAGGGCAAATCGAAAAGCGTCTTTGTGTACGCGCTGACTGGTCTTGC